>Ga0124943_1132015_pt1 | contig 10823 bp, 18 predicted proteins | sample YNPNP_0700MetaT_FD_92943 | JGI IMG/M metagenome (GOLD analysis project Ga0124943, IMG submission 92943) | Anoxygenic and chlorotrophic microbial mat microbial communities from Yellowstone National Park, USA - YNP NP_0700 MetaT (Metagenome... ... | reverse complement strand
CTTATTTTTTAATATATAATCTAGGAAGAAGAAATATTACCATGAAAATGAGAAAAGAATCTAAAGAATCTATGGGTAATAAAGGGAATTTATTAAATGAACTTTCCATAATTCTGAAGCATGTCTATTTTCCTCTAGAATAACGCAATAAAGGCGAAATGACAAATTAAATTAATAAATTTATAACATAGCTAAGAGAATTTTCTTAATAAGTAATTGGGACAGTTACAATATAAATGCCACCGATAGACTAAATGGATGATGAAACTGCGATAAAGGATGAAAAACTTATGCATAGTTATGAAGAATATATAGAGAATTGGACAAATACAATTAAAACCACAATAGCAGCTGAATTATAAAAAAAGCCTGTCCTTAATTCATCATTAGGGGAAATAGAATATTGAAGAAATAGAAGTGCAATTTTATCCAATCTTCACTAGCAACTTTCTCATCCTTTTATTAAGGTTGTATAAAGGCGAGTAAAGAAATTTATGACTGAAAAGACAGAAGATATTGCAAAAGAAATAGAGTTTGATTAATAAATGAAAGAATTAACAAAGTATTATGGTGAAGCAAAGGATAATGTTAAATTTCTGACAACATTAGAAAGATAATTTAAAAATCTTGATTCTCCAGAAAGTTTAACAGCAATTGAAGAAAGTTTGTAAAGTCTAATGAATGGATTAAAGTTAGTATGAACAATTTCTAGACATTATAAGACTGAGGATAAGATGCAAAAATTGCTTTCTACAATTTCAAATGAAATAGCTGATAAAAAAGCAGCTATCAATATATCAGAAATATTTAAATTTAATGAAGATTTGCCCTAAGAAATGTAGCTAGACCAGAAAATTAATTTGATAAGATAAGGAAGAGCAATTCTTTCTAAATGGACATAATTATTTCAAGACACAAAAAATGAACTTGAAGAACAAGGAATAGAGCGTTGGGATTTTCAACCAAAGCCAATAGTAGATAGAATAGCATATATGATAACTATATTACAATCAATGGAAAGTATTACAGAAACTTTGAAAAAATTTTTAGTATTAGGTCCAAGCCTAATAAAAATAACTGGTAATTCTGAAAAAATAGATGCCTTGGTAGAAAAAGTTAAAAGCTTAGTAGTGCCATTTTAAACATAAGAATATGATTTTTATATGAAAGAACATTAAGGCGCATGGAAAGCGAAAGAAAAAAAATTTAATTAATAAAAATCTGAAATTGAAGATGAAACTAAAAATCTTATTGATTTGGCATTTAAAGATTTACGATCTTCTGAAGGAGCATTTAATTTTCTTCAGAATTTCAAAAGTGTAGAAACATTGAAATTGATATCAAATCTTTTGTAAGAAAAATATTCAGAAGTTTTAAATCGATATCATTAAGAGTTAGAAATAAATAGAGAATTATTCGAAAAAAAAAAATTAATTGGTGATATCAAAAAATAAGCCAAAGATTGCTGGCTAAATTGCATGAGCATAAGCAATATTTCAAAGAATTAGGCGACCAATTAAAAAATTTCTAGAAAAAGAAGATGCATTTGTAGATTAAAAGAGATTAGCAGAAATAAAAAATGAATACAAAGAATTAGCAAAAGAAATAATAGAATAATACATAAAAGAAAAATATTAAACATGAAATTAGAATATAAGTAAAATAGCTCTTGATTACTTGAAATAGAATATTTTGATTTGGCACGAAGATTTAAAAAAATTTGACGTGAATTTTTCAAATGAATTTAAGATTATTATAAAAGAGGCAAAACATCTTGAAAAAATGGGCTATTAAATACCAAAAACAATAATTAATATTTCGTTATAAGAAAAGGACTATTATAGATATATTAGTGGACTTTAAAGAATGATTAATGAGTATAATTAAAGTATTTCAATGTTATCAGATATTGAAAAAAAATTGCTAAGAAAATAAATATAGCATTTAAATAAATAATTAAATCCAGGTGTAGAAACATTAAATTTAAGCTCGTTAGGAATTAATGCATATATTGCAAGATGCTAATAAGAAATAAATTAATTCAAAGACATCATAAAAGATATTCATAAAAATGCTAAAAATATAGAAGAATTTATCAAAGGAATAGAAGATTCAAATTTATAGAAAGATTATGATTTTGAGCATAAAAGAGATTAAAATTTACCTTCATTAATAGAATTTTATTAATACTTTGAAGACTATAGAAAGACTGTAGTTGCAGCTCATCGAAAGAATTATGAATAAATAGAAGGATATTTACATTAAATTGAAGCTAAATTAATAGTTGGTAAAAGTCCTTCAGGTGCTGAAGAATCAATGAAAGAATACTATTATTATTGGGAAAGAAAAGTATATAATGCTTTAGTGAAAATGATAATTCGATCACTACTTTCACTTAAAAATTTATTAGCATAACCAAGAGTTATTGAAAAATAAGTGCCACTCTTTGAAATTTAATCCAGTTATGAAAATCCTCGATGGAATACAAATCCTCCACTTTCTGAAGTAGTTGATGTATTAAGAAAATTAGTATAAAATATAAGAGAAGTAGGAAAAGAGTTCTATAGATGGAAAGATGGGACATGCATATTTTGTGAAGAATAAAAAGGACCAAGTGGAGAACCTATCTAAAAATATACATTTTAAGAAGAAATTAATGAAAATCCAATTATTGCGAGATTATAATAATAAATAGTTGAAATAATTATAAAAGCAAGAGATAAAGTAAGTTCATATAAAGAAAAATGGGAAGATGAAGAATAATAGAAGCTATGGGAATAAAAAGCTAAAGCAAATATTGATAAGCTATTTGATAAAAATCCACCTCTTATAGTTCTAGAAAGAAAAATGTACCCTTATAAATAAAAATATATGGAATTTGATTCAATGTAAAGAGAAAAAAATGCATTCTTTATTTAAGTATCATTTGCGAAGGTCATAGAAAGCTTCAAAGCATAAACTAAGTCTTGGCTAGATAAGCATGGAGATGTGTTAAGAAAATTAGGAGAAAGAGATTTAGCATAAATACGAGAAGAAATCAATTAATATAGTGAAAAATTGTAAATTGAAAAACCAACAACTATGGATGATTTAAAGGCGCTCTTGAGTACAATAAGTCAAGTACATAATGCAAATATGATGATGGAATTTCGCATATCGGATGTAATGGAAAAATTTAGAACATTGAAAATGTATAATTAACATGTTGATAATGAAGTTATGGAGGAAGTGTTAGGACTTTAATAAAGATGGAATGATCTACTTGCAGAAGCTAAAGTCAAAGATAAAAGGCTATTCCATGTAAAGAAGCATTTTGCAATAATTACAAAAAATGATGTAGCAGAATTTTAAAATAAATTAAAAGAAGTATATAATGAATATAAATAATTTGGGCCAGCAGCTGAAGCGACAAGCTTAGATGATGGACTAGAATTACTTGAAAAATATAAAGCAAAATGCACGGAATTAAATAAATAAAAGGAAGATTTAGTATAGGCTGAAAAACTTTTTAATTTAGATATAAGTATATTTCCAGAACTCGTTTAAATGGAAGAAACAAATAAGAAAATATAAGAATTATATGATTAATATAAAATAATCAAAGAAAAAATATAAGAATGGTCAGGAATGCTATGGGCGAAACTTGATGCAGATTAACTCAAAAGTCATGCAGATAAATGGTATAAGCATTGTAAAAACAAATTATAGCCAATATATTCTTAAGAACCTGTTTTCTAGAAATTAGCTAAAAAAATTTAAGAATTTAAAGATAGTATTCCCCTGATTTAATAATTAAAATCAGGATCAATTTAAGAGAGACATTGGGCAAAACTTATGAAAGAAACTGGAAAAAAATTTGAATTTAATATTAAAACAATTACTTTAGAATAAGTATTTGCATTGAATTTGCATAATTTTCCAGATAAAGTAGCTGAAATTGTTCTTGAAGCAAGTAATGAGGAAAAAAATGAAGAAGCATTAAATGAAATTGAATTGAAATGGAAAACTTAATAATTTGAGTTATAACAATATTCAAGAAGCCATACTGAAGCACCATGTTGAATTTTAAAAAATGTATATGATATATAATTATTGTTGGAAGATCAATTAACAAATTTGTAGAGTGTAGCAAGCTCTCGATTTGTATCTGCATTTGTTCCAACTGTAAAAAAATGGGAAAAATATTTAAATAAAATATCAGAAGTTATTGAAATTTGGATTATGGTTTAAAGAAAATGGATGTATTTAGAAGGGATTTTTAAAGGATCGGAAGATATTAAATAGTAATTAAGTGAAGAAACTAAAAAATTTGACAAAAATGATGCAACATTTAGAAAAATAATGGAAACGACTTATAAAAATCCAAATGTACTTGCATGTTGTGTATCTAATGAAACACGACATCAAGAATTAAAAACATTAGCCGAAGAATTAGATAAACGTTAAAAAATGCTAAGTGATTATCTTGATAGAAAAAGGAATTTTTTTCCAAGATTTTATTTTTTATCAGATGAAGATTTATTAAGTATTTTAGGAAGTGCTGATACTAATGCTGTTTAACCCCATATGCTAAAACTATTTGATAATTGTAAAGAATTATAAATATAAAGAGGGAAAATTGTAGTTGGAATGGAAAGTGATGAAGGTGAAACATTTTAATTTAGGCAAGAATAAAAAGCAGAAAGGCCAGTTGAATCATGAATGACAAAAGTTGATGCAGAAATGCAATCTACCTTAAAAAAAATAACCAAAGAAGCTTTATATTATTATCCAACAAAAGAAAGAACTGCATGGATTGCTGAAAATCTGGGAATGGTGGCTATTTCTGGATCTTAAATTTGGTGGACATGGCTTATAGAGGATGTTTTTAGAAAAGTAAAAGAAGGAAATAAATATGCAATGAAAGAAGAACTGTAGCATTAATGCAAATAAGTTAATGATTTGATAAAATTAGTAAGATCAGATATTAATCGATTATTAAGAAAAAAAATTAATACAATGATAATTATTGATGTTCATGCACGTGATATAGTTGATCGCTTTGTTAGAGACTCAATTTTAGATGCAAAAGAGTTTGAGTGGGAAAGTTAATTGAGATTTTATTGGACTTAAGAAGAAAATGATATGGTTATTCGATAATGTACTGGAGTATTTAAATATGGCTATGAATATTAAGGCTTAAATGGTAGATTAGTTATTACCCCATTAACAGATCGATGTGTAATGACTTTGACGACAGCTTTAACATTCAAACTTGGTGGCGCACCAGCTGGGCCAGCTGGTACTGGAAAAACAGAAACTGTAAAAGATCTTGCAAAAACTCTCGCAATTAGATGTTGTGTAACAAATTGTAGTGATGCTCTTGATTATTTATAAATGGGAATTCTTTTTACTGGTCTAGTATAAACAGGATTTTGGGGATGTTTTGATGAATTTAATAGAATAAGCCCAGAAGTTCTTTCAGTTATTGCAGTTTAATTAAAGGCTATATAAGTTGCACTTGAAAACAATAAGCCTACATTAGAGCTATTAAATAAAGAACTTAAATTAGTCCCAACAGTAGGAATATTCGTAACAATGAATCCTGGTTATGAAGGGCGTACAGAACTTCCTGATAATGTTAAAGCGTTATTTAGACCTGTTGTTATGTTTGTGCCTGATATGGAAATGATTTGTGAAATTATGCTTATGTCTGAAGGATTTTTAAATGCACGAATTTTAGCGAAAAAAATGACTGTACTATATAAACTTGCAAGTGAATAATTAAGCAAATAATATTTTTATGATTTCTAATTAAGAGCATTAAAATCAGTCCTTGTAATGGCAGGTTAATTAAAACGTGAAGCTCCTGATATCGATGAAGATTTAACTTTAATGAGAGCATTGAGAGATATGAACCTTCCTAAATTTATTTATGAAGATAAGCCATTATTTTTAGGATTAATAGCAGATTTATTTCCTAATATGGATATTAAACGAAAAGAATATGAAAATAAAGGGAAGATCACAAATGTAATGATAAAGGATAGATTAAAACCAATTGATAAAATGATTGATAAAGTTATATAATTATATGAAACAATGATGACTAGACATACAACAATGGTAGTTGGCCCAACAGGAGCTGGCAAAACAACTATTATAGATATATTAAGATAAGTTGAAAATGTATACGTATATGTATTAAATCCAAAATCAATAACTATAAATGAACTATATGGCACTTTAAATTTGGAGACAAGAGATTGGAAAGATGGGTTACTAAGTAAAATCTTTAGATAAGCAAATGAAAAACCATCAGAAAAAGATAAAGAATAAAAACGTTGGATTTTATTTGATAGTGATGTTGATGCACTTTGGGTTGAAAATATGAATTCAGTTATGGATGATAATAGGCTATTAACTCTTGTAAATGGTGATCGTATTCGTCTTGAAAAATTTTGTTGGTTACTTTATGAAGTATTTGATCTTTAGTATGCATCTCCTGCTACTATTTCTAGATGTGGAATTGTATATGTAGATCCAAAAGATTTAGGATATGAGCCATATTTTGCAAGATGGATGTCAAAATTTACTGGAGAAAAAAAAGAAAAATATGAAATATTAGTAGAAACATTTCAAGAGCTTTCTACTCGATATATAAAGCCTTTAATTGATTATATTTATGAAGGAATTCTTGAAGGTGAAATCTCTTAGCCATTGAAATTAACAATACATCGAACTCCTTTGAATTTAGTTATGCAATTAACTAATTTAATTGATTCTATGATCGGCGAAGAAGAATATAATGATAGCGATATATTAGAACATATATGGTTATTTGCAATAATTTGGGCTTTTGGAGGATGTTTATCTCCAGAAAGTAGAATTAAATTTGATGCAGTACTTAAAAGAATAAGTGGAAAGCATCTAGCTGGAAATGCATCATTATTTGACATTTTTTTTGATTATAATGGGACAAAAAATTGGATTCTTTGGGAAAAAGTATTGCCAAAATATGAACCACCTTCTGATAATAAATTTAGCAAAATATTAGTACCAACTGTTGATACTTAGAGATATACATTTTTAATAAAGCAAATAATTATGAATAAACTTCCTTTGATGATAGTTGGAGATTCTGGAACAGCTAAAACTGTGATTATGAAGAATTTTTTATAAAAATTAAATCCTGAATAATATATGATATTAAATATGAATTTATCTTTTAGAACAACATCTTTAGATGTATAAAAGACACTTAATGATTATACTGATAAAAGAAGCGGTAGAATTTATGGTCCAAAAGTTCCAGGAAAGAAAATGATTGTATTTATTGATGACTTGCATATGCCAAAAGTAGATAAATATGGAACATAATAACCAATTTAACTTTTACGATTTCTAATTCATCGAGGATATATTTATGAAAGGGAAGGTAATTTAGATTAAAGAATAATTAAAGATACTTATTTTTGTGGTGCAATGCTGCCACCAGGAGGAGGAACAAATATTGTTGATCCAAGATTTTTATCGCTCTTTAATTGTTTTACTATTTTATTTCCATCAAAAGAAAATATTGAAAGAATTTATAATTAAATATTGGAATATCATTTAAAGTCATTTGGGAATGAAGAATTGGCAGAAGTTCCAGCTAATATAACATAAATGACACTTACCTTGTTTAATTCTATTATATCATAACTTCCAAGAACTCCTATCAAATTTCACTATATTTTTAATTTGAGAGATTTAAGTAGAGTATATTAAGGATTGCTTCTTTCTACACCTGATCATTTCAATTCTACTGAATAAATAGTTAGATTATGGAGACATGAATGTATAAGAGTGTTTTCTGATAGATTGATAACATAAGAAGATAGAGATCTTGTTGAATAAACATTAATTTAGGATATAATTTAAAATACATATCCTGATGCAGTTGAATATGCAATGAAAGATCCAATAATAATGGGTGATTATTTAACAGCAAATCCAATGGAGCCTGAAAAAATCGATCCTAGGATATATCAGGATGTCGGAGAGTTTCAAAAAGCTAAAGAAAAATTTGATTAAATGTTAAAAGATTACAATGAAGATGAATCATTTCCTCATACAGAAATGAATTTAGTCATATTCTAGAGTGCATTATGTCATCTTAGTAACCTATTAAGAATACTTAAATTTCCAAATGGTCATGCATTTTTGATTGGGTTTGGAGGATCAGGCAAATAGAGTCTGACACGTCTAGCCGGGTATATAAGGGGATATAAAATCTTCACAATATCACTTACAAGAGGCTATAAAGAAAAAGATTTTCGAGAAGATTTAAAAAAGTTATATGAATAATCATGCTAACAACCAACATTATTCTTATTTACTGATTCTCATGTTGTTGAGGAAGGATTTTTAGAATTAATAAATAATATGCTCACAATTGGAATGGTTCCAGCATTATTTGATGAAGATGGCAAAAAAAATATGTCAGATTTAGTAAGAGAAGAAGCACGAAAACATGGAATATAAGAATCATATGATGAATTATGGAATTTCTTCCTGGAAAAAGTAAAAGATAATATCCATATTGTGTTATGTATGAGTCCTGCTGGAAATACTTTACGTGATAGATGTCGTAATTTTCCTGGATTAATTTCTAGCACAAGTATTGACTGGTATTTTCCATGGGCAGAAGAAGCATTATCAGGTGTGGCATAATTATATTTAGAAGATGAAGATATTCCTGCTGAACATAAAAAAGCAATAATTGATCATATAGTAATGGTTCATAGTTCTGTCTAAACTTATTCGGAAGAATATAAATTATAAATGAAGAGAATAAATTATTCAACCCCTAAGAACTATTTAGATTTTTTGATTAATTATAAAAAATTGCTTAGCGAAAATAGGAAAAATATAACAAATGTAATAAAAAGATTTGAATCAGGATTGCTTACAATGTCAAAAGCAAAGCAAGATGTAGAAGTATTATAAGCAGATTTAATCATTAAATAAAAAGATGTGTAGGAGAAAAAAACAGAATTAGAAGCATTATTAGCTGATATTAATTAAAAAACTGAGATTGCAACATAAAAATAAAAAGAAGCATCAGAAAAAAAAGCAGAACTAGATGTTGCTGCTGTTGAAATAGCAAAATAAAAAAAAGAAGCAGAAGAAAAATGGGAATAAGCTTTACCGATATTATAAGAAGCTTAAGATGCATTAAAGAATGTTGATGAAAAAGATTTGATTAATTTTAAATCATTAATAAATCCACCAATTGGTATTAAAAATGTTGGAAATCTTATTGTTATTCTTAAGCCTTTGCAAAAAGATAATCCTAGTGAAAGTGATGGGTGGAATGGTGTAAAATAAATGATGAACTTTCCATCAAAGTTTAAAGAAGATTTAAAAAATTATGGGACATATAGAGGAGAATCTGGTAAAACTAGATTAGAGATGTTAAAAAAATCATAGGTTGATAGAATAAAAAATTTGATTAATGAAAATCCTTAAGATTATTCATATGAGAAACTTCATGCTTCTTCTGAATCATGTTGGGCATTATTTAAATGGGTTTTATCCACGCTAAAGTTATATGATGTTGAATAATAAGTAGCACCTATTAAAGAAAGATTAGAAATAATGACAAAAAAGCAAAATGAAACATTAGCAGAATTAGAAAAAACATAAAATGAATTAGAAAAATTAAATGCAGAAATAACAGAGTTAAAGGCAAATAAGGAAATCAAATAAGCTAGATTAGATGAAGTGACTGAATAAGCAAATACTATGGAGAGAAAACTACTTGCTGCAAAAAAACTTATCACTGGTCTTTCAAGAGAAGAAAAAAGATGGAGTGAAGATTCTACAAAATTATCAAAAAATTTAATCAACTTGCTAGGTGATTGTTTGCTTTGTTCAAGTTTTTTGAGCTATGCTGGACCTTTTGATTATACATTTCGTGAAAAGATGATTTATAAACATTGGCATAAAGATCTTGGTGAAAGAAAAATACCGCATAGTTAAGAGTTTAAATTAGAAAAAATTTTGACAAATGATGTAGAAATAAGTTAATGGGTACATGAAGGTTTACCCAGTGATGAATTGTCTGTTTAAAATGGAATATTAACCACTCGATCAAATAGATGGCCTTTATGTATTGATCCATAATTATAAGCATCTTAATGGATAAAAAAAAGAGAAGAAAAGTAAGCTAAAATATTTAACATAAATGATGGTCCAACCGTATTTTAAAAGCCACTTGAAAATGCTATTAAATTTGGAACAACTATAATATTTGAAAACGTAGAGGAAGAATTGGATCCTACATTGGATCCTATTTTAGAGAAAAAATTCGTAATGAAAGGAGGAATAAAATATATTAAAATCGGTGATAGCGAAAAAGAATACAATGAATTATTTAAACTCTTTTTTTTGACAAAATTGGCTAATCCAAAATATACACCAGAAATAATGGGTAAAACTATGGTTATCAATTATACAGTGACATTAGAAGGATTAAAAGAATAGTTACTAGCATATGTGGTTGGATATGAAAAACCTGAGACAGAAGAATTAAGAAAAAAATTAATTTCAGAAATGAGTGAAAATAAGAAAAATTTAAAAGATCTTGAAGATAGTTTATTGCAGAATTTATCAGAAGCTAAAGGATCTTTGCTTGATAACATTACTTTAATAGAAACATTAGATTAAACAAAAGAGAAATCTAATCAAATAGAAGAATCAATATAAATAGGAATTAAAACTTAATAAGAATTAGAAATAGCAAGATAAAGCTATACACCAGTTGCACGAAGAGGCGCTATTCTATTTTTTACTATGAG
>Ga0124943_1003470_pt1 | contig 11062 bp, 10 predicted proteins | sample YNPNP_0700MetaT_FD_92943 | JGI IMG/M metagenome (GOLD analysis project Ga0124943, IMG submission 92943) | Anoxygenic and chlorotrophic microbial mat microbial communities from Yellowstone National Park, USA - YNP NP_0700 MetaT (Metagenome... ... | reverse complement strand
CAATGGCATAAACCCTTACGAACCAGACAAGACAGAGAATATTTAGAATATTTAAAGGGTCTGTTTGATAAAGGTATGATTTCTGCTACTACCGTATTAGTAAACGCGGGATTGGATTTTGAAGAAGAGTTAAGAAACAAGGATAGAGAAGAACATCTTAAAGCACAGTTGTTACCGGGTTATTTACGAGGAGTTGGAGGAACGGTATCAACTTTGCGAGAGAAGATAAGTAAGTTATTTAAGAGAAAGGAGAAGCAAGCGAAAGAAGCAGAAGAAGAGAAGTATTCTTCTTCATGGAATGGAGGATCTTCTTTTGCAGAAGATTCGGAAGCCATTGTAATCGCAGGAGATGATTTATGGGAAGAAAGTTTAAGGAATTTAGAGGATTCAAAGCTTAAAGAACTTTTTTCTAAATTTAATATACCTGAGTTGTTAGATCGGAGTATTTTTGAGTCTTTATATAAAGCGGGAAAAGATCGAATATATTCTATGTTAGAAGAAAGTGAAGGAGAATTAACAGCTTACGATCATTTGATATTGGATGATTTATATACTCTTGATTCTTCGAATGCAAAAAGAAGAGGAATAGATGCTTGGGTGATGGGACAGCTTATGGCGTGTAGAGAATTGGGAGTTCCTGGAATTCGAATCGCATTTAATAGTGACAGCGCGAATGACTGGTATAGATTTGAAGTAGAGACTTTATTACATAAGGGAATCACAAGGGTTGGTAATTCTTTGTATGATAAATTACAAATTCCTTTGATATATCCCGAAGTGTCTAGTTATCAAGAGAAGATAGACCCTAATGATCTTTCGGCTTGGAGAATTGATTTTACTAATGAAAAAGGGGTTCAATTTGAAAATTGTCCAAGAGAATATAAACATCTTTTTATGAAGGAAGATTATGATATGGATGTTAAATTCGTTGATAATTTAGGAACCGAGATGGAATGGATTCAATCCCGGGTAGATCATTATAAGAAAAAGTTAAAAATAAAAGAAGCAGGATTAGTTATGCCTTTTGTACAGAAAGAAGTAAGTTCGAAACGAGGATTCGTCGTTGGGGAGAGGTATTATATACCTATTTTTATATTCAAAAGTAATGGGAATCCTAGAGAGTTGGTGAGAGAGAGTATAAAGAAGAGTAAAGACTAAAAAAATTTATAGAGGAGGCGTTCTTTATGAAAGACGGTTATATTTTTTATGTGAGAGAGGCTGCTTTAGATGAAGACGCAGCTATGAGAGCCAGAGCAGATAATTCGTTCAAGGGTAGATTGTTTTACGATGAAGTTGTTCCTATGATTAAATCTCTTTTATTAAAAAGAGATGTTCCTCCTTATAAATGGGAAGATTTGATTGATGAATTATATTTTTCTTACGACAAAGCTCTCCAAGCTTACGATCCTTCAAGACAAGCCGCGTTTTCAACCTTTTTATATAAGGTTTTAGATAACGATCTTCTTCAATTATTAGAGAAAGAACCTCCTACCGTTCCTTCTTCTGAATTAGAAGAGGAGGATTCTGAAGGAAAAATCAAACCATTTTTAGAAACAATTCCAAGTATATATTTTACACCTGAACAGGAAGCCATTTATAAGGATTATGTTGAACAATTAGAAAAACTAATTGCTGAAACAAAAGATCCTTTACAGAAAGAAGTTCTCGTAGGTGTTTTGGAACAGAAATCGTTAAAAGAGATAGCTCGATCTGTAGCCGAGAAAGCACAAGAATTAGGTATTGATCTACCTAATCCTCTTCATTTTGTAATAGGTTTACTTAGAGGAAAGAGTGAATTGTCAAGAAGATTGAAAGAAATCGTATCATATATGCTTGGAAAGTATAGATATGGATGGATTTCGAGAGAAGAATATGAGAGAAGAAAGAGAGCACAAGAAGAGTTGGGTGTAGAGTCTTTAATGCCCGGCGGTCAAACTTCAGTTCCGGAACCTCCAAAAGAAGAAGATGAAGAGGAAAAAGCCAAAAAGATTTTGTTAGAAGATATTAGAAGAATAAAGTATCAGAAAAAACCAAAATCTAAAAAAGAAGTCTTTAAGTTTTTAGAAGAGTTAGGGTGGACAAGAGAAAGACTGGAAGAATTAATTGGAAAAGAAGTGATGGAAGAGAAACAATAATAGGGAGTTTTTAAATGATAGAAATTTGGAACATTAGTTCTAATTCTCCCAGACTTGTCGAGATTATAGAAGACGATGATCTCCGTACCAGAAAGATAGGAGGAGTTTCAAATCTGGAATATAGAATTGTTACTCCTGAAGAAGCCGAGATTGATAAAAAATTACAAGAGACTTTATCTAAATTAGGCTCGATTACAAACGGATTTGTAGAGCGGGTTGGTGATTATGTTATTGATACTCCTAAAGAAGCAAAGAAAGAAGATGATAAAGATAGAACTATAAAGTATTACGAAACAAGAGATGCACGTCCTATGATCGAGTTCGCCAAGAGACTTTTAGATCAAGGATTACCTACCACACAGATTACAGGAAGACTCGTTTATCTTTTCGATGTAGACGTTCCTACTGCTCGAGATATAGTAAAACGGGCTACAGAAATTCAAACATCGATAGGTCCTTTTATGAAGAATGCGACTGAGAAAACAGAGGAATATATAAAGGTTAGTTTTATTCAATATATTCCTGGTCACAAGAATTCGAAAGGGGAATTGGCTCCTTGGGTAATTCGGTCACACGAAACTGGGAAAATTTTGTCTTCTCATAAAACGAAACAAGAGGCAAAAAAACATTTGCAACAGATGCATGCTTTTAAGAAGGGGTCTATAAATGATGTATATTACGATGATTGGAGGGCCTTATTTTATTTAGATTTGGAGAAATCTCTTAAACAATTAAAAGAGGCTCTTGGTGGACTTCCTCCTGACATTGATGATTATCTTACGAAATACGCTTTTCCTGTTGTAGGATCTCCTATTGTGTTCGGTAATTTTTTAGCCTTACAAACTCCTGATGGACAACAACCTTTTGATGTAGAGGGAATTATTTCCGATGTTAAAGATGATACTGTGTACATAAAGTTAAATAACGATTTTGTTATCGATAACAAAAAGGTAGCGTCTCTTATAGTGAATTGGGATTATATAAAATATGCTACAAGAGGTTACAGTTTCGGATTTTATGATAGGATAGCTGGATTATTAGATGATTTAAAAAACGATTTTGAAAAAGAGATTGAATATTTACGATCTCAAGGAGTTCCGCAATCCAAGTTAGTAGAAACAGCACAAACTTTTCTACAAAAAGTGAAGAGAGTTTTAGAATCAGTTGGAAGATATTCCGTAGAGCAAATAAAGTCGTTTTTATCGAATTGGGGAAGTTGGGCAGCAAAACTTGTAGGAGTATCGAAGATTGCAATAGGTAGTTTGAAAATTGCACAACAAAATAATTTCGACGAGTGGTTGCGAGCGTTTCGAAAAGCTTATCGTTTAGGGTCAGAACATGTGTTGAAATCTATAGTTGCTCCTTTGGAGGCAGGAAGACCCGATGAATACGTATATAAGAAAATAGATGTTCTTTCCGAGAATTTGAAACAGTGGTATAATGACGACTATAAGTATAAACTCCTCGGTGACGTCGTATTTGCAGAAATAATGTATTTGTTGTTGGGAAAGTTTTGGTTAAAAAACGATCCTCTTGCGCCAAAATTCAAAGAGAAAATCGATCCTTTTTTTATTTCGTTGTTGGAAACGCGGCTTGCGAATGGTGTACCTTTGGATTCTCTTTCTCGACGGCTTGTTGAGGAAACAAGTGCACTTCCTATTAGTCCTCCTAGACGACCTCAGAAGTCCGAGGAGATGAAGTAAATTTTTTTAAAATTTTAAAGGAGGTGTTAGATATGCTTTACAGAAAATCAAGACTTGGTCAATTTGGGATCGGTGACGCGGAATCTTTAAGTAAGATGTCTTTAAGTTTTTTAGGAAGGGAAAAAACAGCAGAACTGTCACCTACAGATAAGAAATATTTTCAGGAGATATATCCTGAATCTTATGGTAAGGAATATGTTAAGACAGCGAGTTCTGAAGTTATACCTTTTACAGAGAGACTCGCAGCTGCTTTGTGTGATCAAGTAGGCCCCGGTTTGTATAAGATGAAATACGGAAGTAATAAAGGAGTGGTATGGAAATTGGTTGTGAAAGATGGAAAGAAAGTGTTGGTAAAGCTCCCTAAAGAAGAATATATGAAGGACGTTTTCGGGGAGTTTATGGGTTGAGGTGATGTAATACTATTTTTAAAGTAAATTATAAAGGAGGTGTAATAATATGGCCGTTCATTTAAATGAGAAAGGCGAACTCCAAATTAATGAGACTTCTTCGGAGTTAAGAAGTCTTGGAGTGTCCGAATTAATAAAAAGGGCGCAGAGATTATTAACAGAAGTAAGAGAAGCCAGAAGATCTTTAAAACAAGCAGTTCTAATTGTTGAAGGTATACGTAGCAAATACGGACAGAATGAGTCAAAGCAACCGGAAGTTGAAAAAACAGAGAAATCTCTTGAGAGAAAAGTGGATGTTGTAAATCTTTTATTAGATAAGCTCAAAGAGGTTTTTGGGAAGTTGTTAGATAGATTAAGCGAAGTTGACGAGAAAGAAGCAGATGAAATTAAAAAGATATTAGAGGAAATAGAATCAGAAGAAGCAGAAACCGAACCCGTTAAGAACGAAGCAGAAGAAGTATTATTACAACCCGAGACACAGAAAGAGAAGGCAGAAGAGAAAGAGGAAGAAAAGAAATCCGAAGAGACTAAAGAAGAACCTACAACCGTATCTTCTTCAAGCGACGAGGAGAATATTGTAATCGCTGCATTGGAAGAAGTGAAAGAAAAAGCAAAAAAAGTTATCGATGATAGTAAGACAGTTGTCGGTGATAAAGAAGCATTAAAAGCGAAAGTTGATTTTGCTAAATCGGAAGACGAAGTTCAGAAGATTTTACAGGATTCAAAAACTATAACCGCGGAACAAGCTGAAGAGTTTATAAAAGAAGCAAAAAAGAAAGGAAAAGGAAAAGGAAAAGGAAGAAGTTTAGAAGAATGGTTAAAAGTTCTTGAAGAAAAAGGTGTTCCTGCTAAAACAAGAAGGCAGTTCAAACATATTTGGGAATCTGCCTTAGAAAGAGGCGAGTCTGAAGAATATGCTACAAGAGCAGCAATAGATATACTTCCTGAATATGCTCTCGAAAAAGTAACCCCTGCTCATGGTTCTGAAAAATCAGGTCCTATTAAAAAGAAAGGATCAATTGATGAAGAAATACGTATGGAATTAGCAAGTTTAGAGAGTAACGAGACCAAAAATGGTTCGGGGGAGGAAATTATGAAAGAAGCAGCAAAATCAGATTGGAAGGAACCCGTCCCTCCAAGATTTTTACACAATCCGGATACATACAGAAAAACATACGACATGAAAGATACTGAAGATGAAGCAGCCAGAAAAGAAACATCCGAGAATGAAAAGTGGAGAGATGAATTGAAGAAACTGGACAGAGCTTGGATGTATAGGGGCAATGTTGGTGGTTCTGGGAAGATTTTAGAACCGGTTAAAAATGTAAAGAAAGCCGAGCTCTTACTCGACAGAGCATATGAAGCTGCGTTCGAAGCACAAGCAAAAGATCTTATTGAGAATCCATTAAAAGAAGCTCTCTTTAAACATATGAAAGAAGCAGGTCTCGATGATTCTGTTATAGTTGATATTTTAACAAAGAGTTATGTCGAAGCAAGCGAACAGTCATTTAGAGAAGTTCAAAAAGAAGCGACTCGATTAGCTTCTTTAAGTACGGATGATTTTGTAAAAGAAGCTAGATCAATAAGAACCGCGCAATTACAAATGACAACCAGTCCTTCTGTTCCAGTTCAGAATTTACAACCGGAGGAGGAAGATCCTTTTAAAGCTTATTGGAAACAAAAAAGTGAAAGACCTTTAGGTGCTATAGTCTAAAGCGCCTAATTCTATAAATTCTATAAAGGAGGTGTAATAATATGGCAAGTACATTACCAGATCTTGGAAGAGGTAAATTAACAGCAAGAAAATTATGGGGTGTTTCAGCTATACCTCACAAAATCGCTGAAAATGCGGATGACATTATTGCAGGAAACGTCGCAGCTCTTACAGTAGATGCAAACGGAAACCCCGTTGTTAAAAAATATGGAGCATCAGATAATCCGATAGGAATCTTTTTCGGTCACAGATGTTTGTATTTCTATGTTCCTGTCAAAAACTTAGAAGTCGAAATAACTACTACATCAGGTACGATTACGGTTCAACCTTATGTGAAGAACGGATCTGTTGCTGTATTAGATGTATTACATAATAATAATGATAAGTATGATGCTAGTCATTCAGATTTAGATCATGGTAGAATTGCGTATGCGAGTGCAGTATTACAGAATGGAAAAGGAAAGCTTTTAGTTTCATATCTTTACAGAGATCCGAACGAGTCTGGATTTGATTCAACTTTAGGAACAGGAATGATTACTGTCTTAAGAGGTAGAGGTGAGATTGCAACTACTATTTATGATACTTCAAAGTCCTATGTTGTCGGCGATAAGTTATATGTTAATGCAAATGGTATGTTAACTTCAGATTCGAGTGGTGGGAATAAGGAGATAGGTATCATTACAAAAGCTCCTACCTATCAGAATCCAGAACTTGTTTTTGAAATGAAATAAAAAATTTTAATATAAAGGAGGTGCAATAATATGGCATGGTTTGATACCGTTAATGAATATTCCGATTATAAGAGTAGGATAGCTCGATTAAAAACAGCTAGTCTTACAGAGGATTCCAAAAATCCTATGTTTAACGACAAAGGAGAAGTAAACGCATACGACAAAAAAGATTTATTTCATCAAATGGACAGATTTTTAGACGCACAACCAAGAACAAGAGAGGTTTTCGGGCAGACTTATACTCCTGATGAACAACAAAGAATAATTGAACAAGCCCTTGCTTCTCCTCAAAATTGGATGAAATTTGGTCAGGAAATGGTTCCTCTTATTTTGAGAGAACTCGATTACGAAGGATTCATAAGAAATGTATTTTTCAAACATAACGTTTCTTATGGAAAGATTATTAAATACGAAAAAGATATTAATGTTACTGCTTTAGTTATAAGTGACGATGGTCAAGCGATTGAATCTCGTGTAAAAGGAAGTCGTGTATTTCCGCCGGAATTTCAAGTTGTAAGTATGCCTGTCATTCCGTTAAAAGAGATTGCAATTCGTGATTATGATGTAATCGATCGTGCATTGGACAAAGCTACATTTCAAATTATGTTAAAAGAAGATAGAAATGGATTAAGACTCTTATATCAAGGTGCACAAATTGAAAATACTCCAATCGTAATTTCTGGACAAGTTAATAAGGGAGTTATCGAATCATTAGTAAAGGAAGTTGAGAAATGGGGCTTGGTTGTCGACAAATTGATCATGAATCGTCAAGAGTTCGGAGAACTCAGGGCTGGAATGAGCTCTATGGAATACGATCCTCTTACAGCGAGAGAAGCTTGGTTATCTGGTATATTTACTAATTTCTGGGGTATGAAAGTTATGGTAGTTGCTGGTGAATCCGAAACACGTTTAAGTGTTCCGAGAGGAATGATTTTTGCCGTTACAGCTCCAAGATTCTTAGGTGGTATGGGTATACGACAAGATTTACAAAGCTATCCTGCAGATCAATACGTTTTAGGTGAACCAGCAAGAGGATTCTTATTCTGGGAATTAATTGCACAAGCTCTTGTTAATCCAAGAGCAGTTGCTGTTGGAATGAAGGAAAATACAGTTATACCTGCATGGATGACTGAATAATTTTTCCTAATTTATATTCCGTAGGAGTAAAGGGATATGGGATAGCAAAAAACGAAGTATCCCTTTACTCCTTTTTTAAAGTCAATTTTTAAAAACTTTAGGAGGGATAATTATGAGTCAAAGTGATAAGAATTACGTTGATGAATTTGGTGATCCTACATTTTATGTTATGAACATAGCGACAGGCCATGTTCATATTTCCGACCTAAATTTAACAATTCCTGTTGGAAAAGTAATGGATTTAAGAGAGTATCGTGAATTGGATGATTTGAAAAAGTCTCCTGATTTACGATATGCTTTATCTCCGAAAGTTTCGTTGTTAAAGAGATTAACAAAAGAAGAATATCAGAAGTTGTTAGAAGAACAAACAAAGAAGGAAGAAATTTTGTCAAAAACACATCCAGTTACAAATCCTGAAATTGGAACAACAAATGCAGAAGGGAACATCGTTAAAGAAGTTAAGGTAAATATTCGTCCAAAATGCCAGTCTATGGTAGAAAAACTAAAATTATATGGAAATTCACAAACTCGGGAAAAAGGTATATCACCTGAACAATTTCTATTATGGTTAGATTCTTATGTTCCGACCGATGATGAGAAAGAATATATGGTATCTGTTATAAGTGACAAACAGATAAGACAAAAACTCGCTTCTCTTAAAAGTGTGGAAGATATAGAAAGGGAAAACAAGGAGAGATCTCTCGGTGGAGAAGCTAGTACACGACCTTCAGTTTCTTAAACGCGCTTTTTTATTATATGTACCCGATGTTGAATATACTGTAAGAATCGCATCCGATAATGCTTTAAAATTAAAGAAACTTTTGTCGTTATTGGACGTTTTAACAAATACCTTAGTTAAAATTCGGACTGATCGCCAAACTACTATCGAAGCTCTTGGAAGAAAATCTTTAGACGAAACTTTACGATATTTGATGGAAAAATTAAGGCTTAAGTTCGAAAAAACCTTATCTATTTCTCCAGATATATCTGTCGATTATGTTAATGTAATTAAAAGTGATCCTGAAGGATATATAATAGACGCCGATATACGATTTAAAGCGAAAACTTTTTGGAAAGATAGAGTGATAACTGTATTATATCCAATTTATATAGTAGATGGTTATATAAAAGATCCCGAAGTCTTATATTATGAACAAAAGCGATATTCAATTCCTTTATTTAGAGAATTGCTAAATACTGGATTTATACAACCGACAGAATCTCGACAACCCGGGTTTACTTTTGCTAATGAACCCGGAGGTGCGTCTTTATATTCAGAAGCTCCGGTGGGAGAACAAGAACATACATATCCGGTTAATCATATTTGGGATCCGTTTCAATGGAAATAAAGGAGGGAATTAAATATGTATGAATTAAATGTTTTACAAACACCACCATCGGGATATACAGATATTTTAAAACAAGCATCTACTCGATATGAAATAGCTGAAGTGGAACCCGATTATTTATATTTAGAATGTAGAGCACTGACTGTAGGAATTCCTAATGCGAATGGGGACTTGTTTACTCTTGATGAATTAAAAAGAATACATCACGCTGCGCAGGTTCCTGTTTATAAGACATTTGTTGGAAAGGGAGTATACATAAATCACGACGCCAAACTTCCACAGAATAGTATAGGAGTAATTTTAGACGCTGAACTTATTGAAGACGAGAAAGATCCTCATGTTAGATTGTTAATAGGTATTGATAGAAGGAAAGCTTCTGATATAGTAGAAGGAATCATGAGAGGAAGAATTCATTCTGTTAGTATGGGATGTTCTATTACTCATTCTATTTGTACTTATTGCGGTAAGAAAATTATAAGTGAACATGATTTATGCGACTGTTTAAAGTATCATAGAGGAGAAATTATAAATGGAAGAGTAATAGCAGAAGAACTACATGGTGTTGAATTTCGCGAGATTAGTATTGTTTCTGTTCCCGCAGATTATAGAGCGAAGTTGATAAATGCTTTAAATGCAGAGGATTTAACTATTAGAGAAGCTGCTCCCAGAGATTTAGTTGTTCGATTATATAAAAGAATATATAACGCTTCTTTAGAAGAGAAAAAACAGTTATTACAAGAACTAGAAGAATTATTAAAAGCGCTTTCTGCTAGTGTATAAAATAATATGAGAAACAGATATAATGCAATTACAGACGAGCCTATTAAGTTAACTTATTATTTTAGACACGGTGGAAGTCTTATAGACGTTGCTAAATGGGGTAAAATAGAGATCTATGATGGAGATCCTTCCAATCCTGGTTCGCAAGTTATTCAGACTATTACTTCATCCGGAATTGTCCGAGAAGAGCAAGGTGTATATTCATATATAGTTAATGCTATTCCTTTTGATCAAGGTAATAAGATATATTATGATAAGTTATATTATTATATACACGAAACGGATCCGAGTCCTACTACCGATGTAGAAACTTTTTATGTCAAACAAGCTTTATATGAGGGGTCCGGCGTATTTGTTGCGCCTACTTGTATAGTGTATGGATTTTTGTATGATATAATGGGAAAACCGTTACGAGGCGTAGAAGTAAAGGCCGAGTTAGTAAAACCTTACACAATTTTGAATAACACCGATTTAACAATCTCGGGAAGGGTAGCTACGATAACTAATGCAAGTGGATATTTTCAGTTACAACTCCTTCAAAATATAGAGATAGTATTAAGTATTCCTGCCATAGGGTATTATAAAGAAGTTGTGGTACCTACTTTAGAATCTATTAATTTTAAGGCATTATAAAAAAGATGGGTATAGTAAGAAGTATATCTTGGTCGGATATTCTCCGAAAAGATGTGAAAGGCGTCGACGCCAAAAAGTCTTTATTGGCTCGACGTATTGAATGGCAAGAGAAAACAGTATTCGACCAATTAGGAACTCCTCTTGTTTGGTGGCCTTTTAGATATACAGACGAAAAGTGTTTTTGTATGAGTAAAGATGGTGTTCCTGATAGCCTACATTTGTTATGTTTTGGTACTGGGTACGTAGACGGATATCAGAGATTTGGATACAAAACTAAAACTATAGCTCCTACTACAAAGGGATTAACTTTATCTAATGTTCGAGTTACATCGAATAACGTTTTTACTCTTACTCAAGGATTAAATGGATATGTTGAAACTGATTGGATTTCGTTAGAGGAAAATAGAGAGTTTGTATTTGGAAAGATATATAATAGTAATGCAGCTCCTGGATCATCTATATTTTTAACTTAT
>Ga0124943_1036927_pt1 | contig 12120 bp, 17 predicted proteins | sample YNPNP_0700MetaT_FD_92943 | JGI IMG/M metagenome (GOLD analysis project Ga0124943, IMG submission 92943) | Anoxygenic and chlorotrophic microbial mat microbial communities from Yellowstone National Park, USA - YNP NP_0700 MetaT (Metagenome... ... | reverse complement strand
TTGTCTGATTTTTCTTCATGCAACTCGTTGATCGCCGAACGAGTTACGCGGTAATCCCGCACATTTGTTCGCATACAATCGTGATTACCGCGTTCTGATGCGGTAAACTGCTTCTCTTGGCATATATGCAACATGTGCTATACTTCATGTCGAGCGACACGCACCGGGGTTTGGCGGTGAACCGGTGTGACGTTCACGCAAATCGTTCGATATGCAACAGACAGTGTGACGGGAGGTTACCATGAGCTTCTTACAGGCGGTCGTCAAGAACTTTTCGCACCCCTTGACCGACGAGCAATTGGCGCAAATTACCCATTTGCTGGAACAAAAGTTTCAAAATCCAGCGAAAGTTATCGAAAATCGTATTCCGTACCACGTAAACTTTGAAGGTTCGGTATTCGAGCAGACTGAAAACGTGTTAAAATCTGCATTCGATGACTGCGAAATTGACTATTTTGCGGAGGGTGATTTGCTGATCCCTCGTCTGGCAACGAAGCGCGGCGAATTGGTAATTGTTCGCCCGCCTTCGTTAACCGAAGGCACGTTGCTCGCCGTCTTACATGTCGCCAAGCGTTTTACCGTTTTCCCGATCATCCCCGCGTTTCGTTCAACCGGCGATACTCCTCCTCGCTTTGTTGTCTACGATTTGTACGATTTGCACAAGTATTACACCAGCGCGTGATTGCAGTTGCGGATGTACAAGCGGAGGTTAAATGTTTACGCTCATCTGTGTTGATAACGTGATTGACATATACGACACGCATCCGGCGAACGGCGAACCGGTGTATCTTGGGACGCTCGATGAAACCGATGTCGTGTATAGCGTGCAATTTGGGTGTGAATATCCGGATCAGGAAGACGCTATTTCGCCGGATGTTCCCGTGCAATTACGTGATATGTGGAACCGTTTCGTGCAGTACGTATTTGACACGTATGATGTGGAAGGATACGCGCCGGGCGTGGTGATGTTTTACGACCGACAGACTGGTGAACAGAAATCATTTGTGCAACTTATTCAAGAGGCGCGGGATTTCTTTCTGCCGGTTGCTGATGTTATTTCTGAAGCGATGAAAGGGGGCGACAATGTGCGCGGTTGAACCCACCAACAACAAGGAGCAGGAATGAACGAGGAACTTATTTCGCAATGCGTTGCAATTGTGCAGCGATACCGGAACGTGTTTGGGTTTGTCTCACGGGCGATGGTGGAAGATGCGCATGCGCGCAAGCGGTTGCTGGTTGCGTTTGACACGACGGATCAGCGCGTGGTTGGATGGTTGCGGTTCGGCGTTTTAGCACAGCACGCAACGATTTCGTTGGTGTGCGTGGAGCAGCCGCAGTGTGGCGTTGGCACAAAATTGCTGAACGGTCTTATTCAAACGCTCCGTTCCTATTTCCCCGGCCCGTTTCGTATCATTGCCAAATGCCCTGTTGATGAACCCGCCAATGCTTTTTATGCAAAACGCGGGTTTGTGCAGATCGCACAAATCGACGAGAAGCGGCGACGATTGAATGTATGGGAACGGATAATCATTCCGGTCGATCTTCCCTCTTGACAACTCGCCCCGTTCATGGTGTGATCGTGGTGTAGTCAATAAGTTGCTTAGGAGGTTGGTTACGGACAAGCATCACCTTTTGCAGCAAATTTATTCCGATCTTGCGCGTGCCGAGAAGCGACTGCAAAAGCGAAACAAACGGGAGACATGGTCGCGGAGGCGAAGGCGAATGCCGAAGCGTCGCTGTTGAAGGATATGTTCAATCTCGTGCAAGAAGTTGATGTGTTAGCAATTGCGGAAGTTGCGCAATTGCCCGGCCCGCCAACGCTCGGTGACAACTACCGTTACCGGTTGGCGGTAGTTGTCTATCAACGGTATCTGAAGGAATAGGTATGGACACACAACAGTTGCTTCGCGCCATTCGCGACGCGGCGCCGCAGCGCGGGCAGGCGAACGATGCTGCTGGATGCTGGCCAGTAGCAGCAGTATGCTGCTGATGCCGCACTAGCGACTGAGATTAATTTTTATTCATTTCGGCGCGGGTACTTGACAAACCAACCGCGATGTGCTATGACCAGAGGCGTAGGCAGTAAGGTTACAAGAAGGAGGAAAAATGTTTCTGATCAACTTGTACGGCGATTTCAGGACCGAAATTAACGCAGTCGAGATGACATTTGATGGAGACAACACCATTGTTTTAGTGAAAAGCCGCGAAGACATACCATTAGAGATTCGCCGGTGGCATACCGGCGATGTAAAACGTCTGAATGAAGACGGTTCCGGCGGTATTCGCGTCGGAACCGAAGGTTCGGGGTTGCGTCTGTACCGAAATCCCGACGGCACCTATACTATGACGAAATGGGTGCCGGGTTGGCAACCATTTCGACGGACAGGGTCTCTCGCGGAGTGTGTCGAGTGGTCGAAGTATTCTCCGTTTTCACAATAGATTATCGTTTGAGAGGCAGCAACGAAGCTGCCTCTCAAATTTTTATTTTAGCGCCGTATTCGTATAGAAATATCGCAATACTAAATTGAGAATTGCTGCGATCAATAACAACACCTCATCATACTGATCAAACAAACTACTGTCGATCAGCACCCCGATTACCGCGATTACAAATAATACCGCGTTCAGCCAGATTGTCTTGCTTTGCCACCAATGTTTTTCGTTCATACCGTTACACAATATGGTAGATCGCCACGCGCTCGCGAGCGTTGATCACGATGCCGTAGCGTTGCCAGACATGCAACCAATATTCCGCCGGTTGCACTCGCGTTTCGATGTGCTCTTGCATTTCCATCTCGCTACGTAGCGCGATTATACCAGCGTCTTGGCCAACGATGACCACAACGTCATCACGCACCAGCTTATTGTTTTGGGTCGGGTAGACATAATTTGTAACTTGCGGCAACACGACCACGGGGATGCCGTTGTACGCGCTGACCATGCCCGTGTCACCGTACTCTTGCAATTGACGCGGGATGGCAAGCGCCGTCGAACCGACAGTCACATAACCGGCAAACTCGAACAGTGGGCGCAGCGCCCGGCGCGTACCGATGATCGCTCGCACGTCGCCGCGATCATACAGCGCCGTGATCAGCGTGTCGAGATTTGGCTTGGTCAATGACGTGGCGCTCAAATAATTGTTCGGCGTCTCGGTCGAGTTCCAGATCGTGGTTAGCTTATTAAAAACGTTGCTCGCGATCTGAGTCATAAGGTCGGTCATCAGTTGGCGGCGAATATCGGCAATAGAACGAACGTCGCCGCTGCGAAGTTTGCCGAGCGAAACTTTTGCACCGCAAATCAATTTCTCATTTGCAAAAATCCGCTTCGATGCTTGGAACACGTTATCCGCGAAATTGCTTGCGCCTTCAACCATTGGGCGCGCAATAAACCGCCCGCGTTGCAACACGGTCTCGATGTCATCATTCAATCCGATCTGCTCGACCGGCAAGAACAGGTTGAACAATTCAAGCGAAAGCTCGCCCGGTGCGATGCTTTGTATGATCGTCTCGGCGAAGGTGCTCCGTGCGCCGAGATCGAAGGTACCGGCGGTGCGAGCGATTTCGGCAACCGCGCTCCGTTCCGCTGGCGTCAATTGTCGCTTGTGCAACAGTTCAGTAGTCATGTATCACCTCATGCAATTTGTTGCGTAGGAAACTATTTGCATTAAAATACGTGAATTGACAAACGGTTGTCGCTAAACACGCCGACAACGACGCCAACAGGCTTATCCAAAGCGCTGGCAAGCTCAAACTTGCCCTCGTTACCAGAACCGCTGGCGACCTTGACGAGCGCACCTTCTTGCTTAATGTCTGCGCTGTCAACGTAGCAGTTCGGCGTCACTGCAACCACCACACCCTTCGCCGCGATCATCCGCATGCCGTCTTTGATCGTCGCTTCGTATTGCGACGCCAGTCCGACTTTATGATATGTAATTTGTTCCGTCTCGAATGTCCAACCCGTTGCGCCGAACATATCACCGATCCCGTGCTCGCTGGCAAGGTAGAAACGCTCGTCGGTCGGGCGGTTGTAGCTGTCATCTTCTGGCAACGCGACATAAACGACGGTCGCCGTGCTCGCCGCCGGAACTGCTCTTGGCAACATACCGTTGGTATTGTTTGTCAACGTCACCAATTTGCCAGCGAGGACATCAGCACCGGCGACGGCGGGCAACAGCGTGCCATTCGGAGTTTGCGTATAAGCCATTGGTACACCTCGCAATTATTGATAAGAAATGGTTTTACACAAGACGCTTAAAGAGATCGACGACCGAAAGCGGTTCGTTTGCGAGACCGGCGGGAATAGCCGGTTTCATCGAACTCGTCGCTGTGTGCAATTCGTTTTGTGCAGATTGCACAACAACGTTTTGTTTCATCGCACGCAAATCGTTCACATACGAACGAAACGCTTCTTCAGAGAGCGAAAGCACGAAATCGCGCTTGCTTTCCACATCGCGAAAAAACTCGCGCAGCTCTTCTTTGCGTTGCGCAAACGTCAATTCGCGTTTGAGCGCGTCAACCTGCTCGCGAAGCTGCGCAATTTCGGCGCGGGCCTGCTCCAATTCGCGTTCAATCGCTTCGGTCGAGGGAAGTGTGTGTTCGGTTGCGGATGCAACGATGTTCGTAGTGGTCAATTGCTCATTAGGCGCAATCATTGATGCCTCCGTCGTTTGGTCTTCCGCGATGGCGAGAATGCGAGTGCGATAGGTGCCATACGCGGGTTGTGAAACTAATGCGACGCCGGTAACAATAACATTTTTCAACCATTGCGTATTATTTTGATCAGTTTCGCTATCGCTATACATCAATTCCCACGAAACCGCCAATGGTTCTTGATTTTGATACTTTTCCTGAATAAATCGATCAATTTCAGGATACTCTAACTTCCAAATAATCGCTTCTGCGTACACCACGGGCCGGTTATTGTCATTTCCGAACCACGTTTTGACAATCGGGCCGATAGTTTCAGCATCTTCGTGCTCGCCGGTTACGGGGTTCATCTTAAACGGCATCCCTTTTGCCGTCTCGATAATGCGGTCTTTTTCTTCAATCGCGACCGCCTGCCCGTTTTTATTTGGCAAAAAGTCAGTTAAAATGAACGAAATAACGGAAACAAACGGATTTGAAAAATCCGCTTGCGCAATTGCATAGTTTGTTTCAAAAAATGCTCGTTGTTTCATACACGTAACTGTATTATTCTACAAGTATCACAGTTGCAACTATTTGTACTATGAAGTAATTACATGATAATCACGCAAGCGATTTATAAAATCGGAGCAGCCATGATCGCAGTTTTGCCTGCTGTTTGCGCGTTGCTCCGATCAACGCAAAGTTGCATAAAAGCAATTTCGCCGGTTTGGGCAATGTCAGCACATACGCATGTTTTTGTTTGCGTTGCGTGCGAAACAACCGTTGCGCATTCCGGTATTGCTCGCGTTCAATTTGTACAAGCGCCTCGAACCACGACTGCCCGCGATATGCCAGCATATCGCCATAATGTTTTCGACACACAGTGTCGTTTGACCGAATTACCGCATCGCAAAGCGCGCAATGTTTTTGCGGTACGGGCAGCGGTGTTATCGCGTGGCGGTCGGTTAAAGAAAGGTGGTTACTGTCGTTCATAACATCTCTTTGTACAATTTGCACAAACCGGCGGGTTGTGTGACTTGACAACTACAAAAGGTGTGTTATACTGTTTTCAACGGCCTGTGTGTCGTTGCGTGTATGTCATGACATTTATGAAAGGAGTAGCGCAATGGTTAATCAGGAACTGAACCATCGGGAAATGTATGTAACGTTCGTTGGGCTAACCGAAACAAATTACGAACAGAGTTTGTCGAGAGGAAAACGTATTTTACTGCACTCTCCCACGTATATCGCTTACACGCTGGCGGTGCCATATTTCCCCGTTTCCCCGTATACGCTCCAGTGCGCCGACGATCAGTATTGTTTGTCGTTGTCCACACTCGCTGGCGATATTGCATATACGCACATTGAGCGTTTATACAACCGTTTTCTTTGCCACGTGATCGCCACAGATCATGTGTTTATTTCGTTAACTCCCGCACAACTCGTTGAACGTTACGGCTTCTTCAAACTCCGCAAACCGTCACCTTCGACGTTGCTTATCATGGAAAATGTCGATGTCGAACTATTTTCACGTCGTTCACTTTCTATCACAGATGCGCAAAACGATGTGCAAATGAACACAAATGTGCATCAAGATGTGCATCAAATTGGCGATTATCACGCCGAATTGTGCATTTCTGCGATGAGCGTGGTCGAGGTGCAACGCGGACTTGATACGCAATTGTCACGACGTGCGTATGAGCGTAACCACATGACTGCGCGGGGATACTGGTATGTTGCTGCGTAGTTGCTTATATGTCATGTCATAAAAGAAAGGAGTGAAACATGAACCAGAAACGATGGGCGTTGCTGTTGAAAAAGGATAACACGGTAGATGTGTATTATATCACAAAAAAGCGGAAAGTATTAAAAAAGGGATCGTTGACGCATAAATATGTCAGTTCGCCGGAGAACATCTCAGAAATTGTTGACGACCAAGCGGCAGCCGATACATGGATACACGCAGTAACTGCGGTGTTGCACAAAGTGCTGGTAAAAAAACAAGGTGAAGATGGTGTTGCGTATGGGGTTATTGACGAGTACGGAGGGTTTTTTGAACCGGACATGGTGACAATCGTGTATATGGTCAAATTGATGATCGACCATGTGTTTACTTTGTTGGTCGAAGCGCAGGCAAATGTTGCGTGATGCGCAACCGTTGCGTGATATGAAGGATTTGCATATATGAAATTGACCGAATTGCAACAATATCTCATTCCGGCGGTTGCGCTGTTGCACCAACCGAAATCGTATATTCCGTTCTCGCTGCCGTCGTTGAACATAATCACGGGCGGCGGCATTCCGGTCGGAATGATGACCGATCTCGTCGGCGCGCAAGGAACAGGTAAAACGTCGCTTTCGCTTGATGCAATTGCACAAGCGCAAAAATGTGATCACACAACCTTTTACGTGGATCAAGAGCGCACGTTCGACCCGGCGTATGCGCAGTCGCTCGGCGTTGACCTCAATCGGCTGACGATTATTCGCGCTGGCGCAATGGAAGAAACGCTGACCGCAATCGAGTGGGTGTTTCGCCAGCATGAACGTGCGTTCGTTGTGCTCGATAGCGTGACATGGCTCATTCCGTCATCTGCGAGCGACGACAATCCGAGTGACATATACGAAACAGAACAACGAATTGGCGAGCACGCAAAGAAATTAGGGTTATTTTGCAAGCGATTAACGCCAATTCTCGCATTGCGCAACAATACGTTGTTGTTTATCAATCAGTACCGCGCCAATATTTCAACGTTATCGCGTGTGGACAAGAAGCCAGCGGGTTCCTTTGTCTACCATCACGCGCTATCGTTGCGCCTCGAACTAGTGACATTAAAGAAAGGTGACGACGCCGACGAGGTGCAGGTTACGGTCACGAAAAACCGAACCGCACCAGCGCGGCGCTCGGCAACGGTCAAGTTGGTACATGGGCGTGGATTTGACGCGGGTGCGGATGTACTTCAACATGCGATCCGGCTGGGATTGATCGAAAAGCGTGGTTCGTGGTACGTTTCTCCGCGAACCGGAGAAAAAGTACAGGGCGAAATTGTTGCGATCACAACATTTTGCACGGGTGATCTCGTGCAGGATGTCATGACTTTAATGCGCGAGGAGGGCAACAATGACGCGATGGGTTGATATTGCTCCGTCCTACGAACGAATGATCGAGATGTATAATCATCTTGCGGAAGCGTGGAAGGCGTATGCTGAAGCGCAATTTGCATTAGAGCAAAAAGAGAACGAATTGAAGGAACGTTATCCGCGCCGACCTCAATTGCGTGAAAAAGAGTTGGTTTCGTATCGCAAAGCGGCGCTAGAAACAAAAATTGCATTTGAGCAAATACGAGCATCGGTACAATTACTCGAACAGTTGCATATTCGGGCAATGCTCGAATTGTGGTACGCGACAGTTCCCCGCGCAGGGTTGATGAACATCAAGGAACATGAGTACGAGGAGGATATGTAACATGTTGCGTGACGAACCTTTGCCAGAACACATTTTTGACCAGTATCCAGAACTCATTGCAAAGAAGCAATGTTTTGACCGGCGCGGAAAGATCAGGCTGTCGGCGTCGCGTATCAAGTTGTACGAAGAGTGCCGGTTTCGGTTTTGGAAGCAGTACGTTTTAGGAGAGCGTCCGCCTACCCATCATTCGGTTATTTTTGGCAAGGCGGCGCATTATGCAATTGAGCAATTTTATAAATACGGCGAGCCGCCAAAACGAGCGTACCTAGCGAAACTCGATGATTTAGATGAATACCGAGAATATCCGCGCTATGCAATTGACGGGGTGCAGGTGTTTGAGACAAACGATCTAACACAGTATCGCGCAATTGCGAATGGATCGGAACGGTTTTTTGTTGAACAATTGTCAGATCATACGTATGCGCTTGGTTTTATTGACTTGATCGACGAACGCGGGTGGGTGGTTGATTTCAAAACGTCGCAGTACAAACCTGCGTCTATTAACGACGATATTCAATTTGCGCTGTATGCGATGGCGTATGAGCGATTGTTTGGACACCGACCAAAGCGCGTTATTTGGCACCATTTGCGCACCGGTGAAACAGTTGATGCCGATGTCGATTGCTTATATGACATAACGCTGCCGAGAGCGCAAAGCATCGCTGAGACAATCGCGCAAGATCGGTTTGAGAGTGTGAGGCAATGCGATGTGTGCAAATATTATTGCCCGTTTCGGAAGAAAGCGTAGACATTGTACTTTTTGCACAACGCTGCCGGTAGCGTGGTCGCGTATTCCGGCGACGGGGCTGGTGTTAGTGCGTCTTACCGAGGCGTTTGAGCAGCGCGATACATTCGATGACCGCGAATGGACGTGGTTTGAGATCGAAGAGCGGTTGCTCGATCTTGTGCAAACTGCACAAATCAGCAAGCAACAGTATGTGTTGCTTCGGCGCGCAATCCTGTCGCCGACACCAGTTATTTCGCGCGAGCTTATCAAGACGCTTGGGATCGTCGCATTAGCATTCGGTTGGACGGTGGCAGCGGAGGTGCGTAGGTATCAGCAGCGTATTCACGCGAGCAACATCTCACCGCGCCGATTTGTACAATTTATCCGAACTTATCACAGCGAACAGGAGAATGATACGAGCAACGTTGATTAGATGTATTCGTACTTATCAAGTGTGTTTCGCGCCTATCAGCAACAGAGAATTGACCTATCGTTGAAAGACGCGGTTTTGTTGCTGATGAATGTTTTTGACTGTAGCGAACAAGAAGCGTACTATGTACTGAAGCTCTTCATTGATGACATGGCAAAGGCAAAAACGCATCAGTCGGTTTGATCGGTTTCGGAGAAATTGATCATTTTTGAGGTTGTTATGAACGAAACTGCTATTGTCGAACGCATTACCGAACTAAAACGACTGCATCCGGCAATTACATGGGAAGAAATCCAGCGTCGGCTTGAAGTGGAATGCGCAATGCGTTGGAATAGCCCGATGGCATTGCGCGCATGGTGGCGGCGACGAAAGGATCGCACGCGAAACTCGTGAAAGCGATCTGGTGTGCATTCCTGAGCCATTACCAAAACCGTTTCACGAGCCGCTGCGTATCCCGTTTCAACGCACGTTGGTGATCGCTGACATCCACGCGCCGTTTCATGACAAATCGTTTCTCGTGCAACTGTTGAATAAGCATCATGGTGAATATGATCAAATTGTTGTCGCCGGTGATGTATTTGACTTTGCGCAAATCTCACGCTATCCGCGTGATTGGAACGTCCCCCGGCTTGAAACTGAATTAGCTATGGCGGGCGAGGTGCTGCTTGCGTTGGCAAAAACGGCGCCTGTCTATATTTGCAATGGCAACCATGACGAGCGGATGGCGGTCAAACTCGATGCCGCTTTGACGTTGCAACGTTTGATCTATGCCGCGTTGGGGAATAAGCAGCCGCGCTACCAGATCACGGTTTCAGAGTATGATTACATCGAGATTGGTGAAACATTTGTCGTTGGTCATTTGTCACAATCCCACAAGCAGCCGGGGAAACTAGCGGCAACGATTGCAAAACAACGACAACAACATGTACTCGTTGGACACGATCACTTGCTCGGAGTTGTGCAAAATGACCAATGGCTAGGCGCGTCCATCGGGTGCATCGCCGATCCGCAAAAGTTTTGGTATAGCGAGCGAAGGTTGAACACCTATGCGCCGATGCAACAAGGGTATGCATTGTTACGCGCAGAAGACGAGTTTGAAGTATTTAATCGTTTCAGTGAGCCTGTCTTTCGCAGGTATCGGTATTTGGGTAAAATGTACAATAGCTGGAAGGGGTAGTTATGCGTGCAGTGTTTTGGTTAACGTGGGGGTTTCAGATCGGTGTTGCATTAGTGCATCAAGTGATTGCGCAATCGCAGCATTTTTTGCGCAGGCGTCTATCAAAATTACAATTATCGTTGGCGCGTTGGTGTTGGTATTTGTGTTTTTGTTCATTATTCCCGCGATGTTGACAATGATAGTACGCGCATCGTTGTGAATGTTGTAAAAAGGTGGTGTATGAGCGCAAAACGATGGCAAGCAGCGCCTATTCGGATCGAGTGTTTGCGGAAGACGATCCCTGCACAAGCAAAGCGACGCAAATTGTTTCGCGTTGGACTAATTACCTTGCGCGTCACGGTGCCGTTGTGCGTCTGGATCGAGTTGTTGACCCACCGGCGTCTCTCGCGCAATGCGTCATCAGCGCGGGCGATGTCGTTCGGTCGGGTTCTCGATTTAGGATATTATCATCCGTCGGAATTGTATAAAACTGCAAAGGGCATGGCGGTTGGTGAACGGATTGATGATCGAGAAGTACACGAAGAATGGGTTCGGTTGCACGATTTGATGGTTTACTACATTGACGGACTGGCACAAACGTATAATATCGCCAAAGAGCAACTCAATCGGTTGCTACCAACAACCCGCGTGATCGCTGGTGTCGTGACTGGCACGCAAGCGGCTTGGGATGCGTTTTTGCAATTGCGCAACCATCCGACCGCCGATGTCGCGATGCAAGAAGTTGCGTGCGCAATTAGTGACGCGATACGAAATGCGGAATGGGTTGTTGACGATGTGCATCTTCCACTTGAAGAAGCCGACTACGATAGCGTCGCGGCGCGGTTAGCCCGCGTTTCGTATAATCGTGATGAGGAGGACGAACAAAAGAACAAAGATTTGGCGCGAAGATTGAAGGAACACAAGCATTTGTCGCCGTTTGAGCACATCGCGTTTTGGCGTGAAAATCCGGCAATGAGCAATTTTACCAGTTGCGCCGATGACGTGCTTATCAAAACCGAACGTTCGACGCAATTTTGGAAAAATGACTATTACGGATGGCACCAGTATCGAAAAGATATTGAGTAAAGCGGAGGGGTGTATGTATCAAAATTATTATGAGCAAGTGGCGCGTGGGTTGGTTGATGCGATACGGTAATCGAACCTGCCGGTGAGGGTGCGGGCGAATGACGATCATTCAATCACGCTCGAACTATTTGGCATTTATTTGGCATTTATTTGGCATTTATGAAAAATCCGCCTCGTTGACAGCGTGATCGGCGGGTATTACCATCGCATGTACGCATTGTGCAAGACATTTAATGAGCGCAAAGCGTTGCAGTTCTTGAACGAAAGCATCTCCAATACGCTCTGGATGATCCCGAAAGATCATTGGCCTGCGTTTCAGCGTGTCGCCGAGCGACTATTTGCGTGACGTATATGCAATTGCCTCCGTTCACAAACAATCTCATCCTCGGCGCATACCGGAACGACGAACAGCGGCGCGTTCCGGTCGTGTGGCGCTGGAGTGAACACAATGCGTTGGCGGTTGCTGGGAAGGGTGGAAGCGGCAAGACGACCGGCACGGCGTTTTGGCTGGCGCAGTGGGCGGCGCAAGGCGTGCGATTTCTTTTGTACGATCCGCACAAATCGCAAAAAGAGAGTTTGCACGCACAAACAACGCAATTCCTCGCGCCGTTGCAGATATTGCCGACAGCTGAT
>Ga0124943_1028806_pt1 | contig 12350 bp, 8 predicted proteins | sample YNPNP_0700MetaT_FD_92943 | JGI IMG/M metagenome (GOLD analysis project Ga0124943, IMG submission 92943) | Anoxygenic and chlorotrophic microbial mat microbial communities from Yellowstone National Park, USA - YNP NP_0700 MetaT (Metagenome... ... | reverse complement strand
TGACTTTTCAAGTGGTGTGGACCCAACCCTTCCCATTCCGAACAGGGTCTTGAAACGCACCAACGCTGATGATACTTGGATGCAGATCCAGGGGAAAGTAGGCCAAAGTCAACACTCCATAGATCACCCCCTAAAGGGGTGGTTTTTGTTTTTCAAAAAAGTTATAACTACTAATAAAAAACCTAACTCTAACCAACGCGTAAAAACAAAAAGCTAGAATAAATATAATAGTTAATACCTTTAGTTTAATGAAATAGAATTTTCACCTTTAATGAAACGATCCTACTATTCTAAACCCATAAATTAACCAAAAAAAACGGCTAAAGTCGATATAAATTTTTTTACATCTCAAAAAAGTCTTATAGAAAACTGAAAAAGTTGTAAAAATTTCTTGCCAAATTTGAAAAATTGTGTTATACTTAGTAATTAAGTAATTTTAAGCATCGTTTTATGCCTGGAACAGGGGCGATATCACGCCAAACTAATCAAGGGAATATAATAAATGGACCATATCCAGATGCTAAATTTGAATCTGGATTACCAGAAAAAAAAATCGGAGCAGGGGCCGAAATATCATTAGAGTTAGCGGGTCAAAATCGAGAATTTATAGCTCAACTAGTAGGACGAATTTTGAAAGAAGAATTTAAAAATTTTAGACTAGAATCAGAAGAACTGGTTGGTGCTACTATGGAGGCTATTCAAGAAATCGGTTTAGGACCAAATACAGATCTCACTCTAATAGTTAGAAAAGTCCAATCAAGGACAACGCTCTTTACTCAATCAGCAGCTGAATTATTTGAAAGAATTTTAAAAAGAGCACAGGAAATATTGAATTCATCCAGCACTATTGCTGCTAATAATCCAAGCAGTAATTTTCCAGATTTTGGTCCTACTCCTACTCCTACTCCTACTCCAACTTCAACTTCAACCCCAGATATTGATCGTACTCCAACTTCAACTTCAACTCCTACTCCTACTTCTACTTCTACTCCAACCCCAGAACTTCCTACTCCAACTTCAACCCCAGATATTGATCGTACTCCAACTCCAACCTCCTCAGGGCCTACCAGCCTAAATTACTAATTAAATTAAACAATTTAATTTTCGTGTGAATTTAAACATTTGTTAAATTTATCAGGTTGTTTGGTTTTTGAAATTACTACTCGTTTTATTGTCTAATTATCGTCCGGCATAGTCAGGCTTGTTTTGGTTGAAATAGTTTTAGTCTAAATCAATATCAATGCTTATTTTTAAATAAACAACTAAGTTAAATTTTTATAAGCACCACTTGATAAGTGGTATTATTTTTCTAAGACAAATTTTACTAATCAGCTTACTAACTAATTTGCCGGCAATTGGTTTGATTGGGCTGAGATTTTCAGCTTTAAATTTCTTTATTATGCCAATTGCTCATACGCCTTAGGAATTGATCCAGTTCATTGAGGGTCGGTCTATTAATTTTGTAGATATTAAATTTGCTGACTCTTTTGGTCAGTGGCACCATATTACTTTACCAGCGCACTCTTTTTCGGAAAAAAGTTTTGTTGAGGGGATACCTTTTGACGGCTCTTCCATTCGAGGTTGGCAAGGGATTGATGAGTCAGACATGTTGCTTATTCCAGAGGTAGAGACTGCCTTTGTGGATCCTTTTTTCAATGAACCAACTTTATCTATTTCTTGTTACGTAATAGATCCAATTACTAAAGAACCGTACAGCAAAGATCCTCGTTCGATTGCCAAAAAAGCTATTGCCTATCTAAGCCAGACTGGTATTGGCGATGTCGCCTTTTTTGGTCCAGAAGCCGAGTTTTTTATTTTTGATAACGTTAGGTTTGGAAGCAGCAACCACTATTGTTTCTACGAAGTAGATTCCGTGGAAGGTGCTTGGAATAGCGAAAGTGAGGAAACACCTAACCAAGGCCATAAAATTGGCTATAAAAAAGGTTACTTTCCGGTACCGCCAATTGATCAAATGAATGATATCCGGTTAGAAATGATTTCCACTTTGGAACGTGTTGGTTTACAAGTGGAAAGAGGACACCACGAAGTAGCTACTGGCGGTCAGGGAGAAATTAATTATAAATTTAACAATTTAATCGAAGCTGCTGACGAATTGCTTAGATATAAATATGTATTAAAAAATGTTGGCTATAAATGGGGTAAATTTGTAACTTTTTTGCCTAAGCCCTTGTCCGGAGATAACGGCTCGGGTATGCATTGCCACTTTTCCATTTGGAAAGGTTCACAAAACTTGTTTGCTGGTAAAGAAATCGCAGGATTATCAGAAATTGCTTTGTTTGCTATTGGGGGAATTATTAAACATGGTCGAGCTATTGCTGCCTTTAGTAACCCTACAGTCAACTCGTATCACCGATTAGTCCCAGGTTTTGAAGCACCTATTCATTTGGCTTACGACTACCGCAATCGCTCAGCAGCAATTAGACTACCCTACACTGGTGACTCGGAAAAAGCTAAAAGAATTGAGTGTCGTTTTCCCGATGGCTCATCTAACCCTTATTTAACTTTTACAGTTATACTTCTAGCTGCTATCGACGGAATTCAAAAACAAATTCACCCTGGCAAACCTCACCACGAAAACATTTGGGAAATGAATGCTAAAGAATTGAAAAAACTGCCTAAATTACCAGGTTCACTAGAAGAAGCTCTGGAAGCTTTGAAAGCCGATCACCAATTTTTAACCGACACTGGCGTAATATCTGAAGAATTTATTGACATGTGGATTGCTGAAAAGCAAGCTGAGATTGATGCCATTAGACTTACACCTCATCCTAAAGAATTTGAATTGTATTCAAATATCTAACTCAATTTGAAACGACCTTTGTTGTTAAAATTAAGGCTCCTTGGCTCCTTTAGGAGCCTTTTTGTTTGACTTGCACAAATTTAAGAAATTGTGGATACTTAAGCTTGCCAAGCAACTTAGCTTTTTTTTAATAAAAAACCGTTATTCGCATTATTTTTTAGCAACTAAAAATAATACTTGCCAAAATTTAGTTTTTATTTTAAACTGACGGACGTTATTTAAACACAAATTATTATGTCATCCTTACCTAAATTTGATGCCAGAGCCAGAAACGCCTTAGCTATTGCTCAGCAACTCTCGATTCAGCTGAACCACAGATATATTGGCTCAGAACACTTATTGTTTGGGATTCTTTCCCAACCTCAAGATGGTTTACCTTTTCAAGTAACTTTTCTCGACAACGTGTCTAACCAAGACATGCTCGAGTTTATCAAACAGCAAGGTTTAGATAGATTTCAGCCCAAAGAAGATAAACACAACAATTCAGAAAACGTTTTATTGCCAGAAATTACTCCAGAATTGCAAGCTTGCTTAGACTCAGCTATAGAAATTGCCGAGAAATATAATTATAATTACATAGGTATTGAGCATCTAATTTTTGGGATTATTAACGTCCCTAATTCGAACGCTAGAAAACTGATGAACCTCAACGAAGCTAGTGCGTTTAAATTATTAGAGATTCTACACTCTATGTTTAGCTCGTATAAGGAGGGTGTTGGACGCAACGATGATCGCAATTTTAAAAATCAAAAAACAAAAAAACGTCCAAATTCAGCTTTAGAATACTTTACTGTTGATTTAAATCAAAAAATAGCCAATGAGCCTGACTTTCAATTGATTGCCAGAGATGATGAGATTGATCGTTTAATTCACATTTTAAGTAGAAAGCAAAAAAATAACCCGATTATTGTCGGAGATCCGGGAGTTGGTAAAACCGCCTTGGTAGAAGGTTTGGCCAAACGTATTAACGAAAAGAGGGTACCTCCTTGGCTAGCCAATAAAAAAATCCTTAACTTGGATGTAGCTGGAATTATTGCTGGCTCAGTTTTTCGTGGTGAATTTGAACAAAGACTGAAGGCTATTTTGGAAGAAGTTGTAACCATGGGTAATGTGATTTTATTTATCGACGAAATTCATAACGTAATTGGAGCTGGAGGTGGAGGTATTGATAAAGGCCCCGATATGGCTAGCATTCTTAAGCCAGCTTTAGCTAGAGCAGAAGTAAGTGTTATCGGAGCTACTACAGAGGACGAATTTCGCAGTATTTTCAAAAAAGACAAAGCTTTAGAAAGGCGCTTCCAACCCCTACGTATTGAAGAACCAGATAAAGCGCAAACGGTAAAGATTTTACTTGGTGTAAAACCAATGTACGAAAATTATCATAACTCAAACTTTCCAGATGAACTAGTAGACAGATTAGTAGATCTAACTGATAGGTTTTTACCTACTCGCAGATTTCCTGACAAGGCCATAGACGCTTTGGACGAAGCCCTAGTGAAAGCCAGAATAGCCGCGCTTGAAAAGTATCAATTGGCAGAAAATACAGAAAAAGAGTGGTTAAATATTGAGCACAAAATTCTAGAGTTAATTAGAGAGAAAAATGAAGCCATTATTAATCAAAATCTGGAACTAAGTGCTAAGTTTGAAGAAGACCAAAAAAAATTAGAGCAAGAATTAGCCAAATTAAACGTCCAAAATAAGCAGTTTAAAGAAAAATCCACAGTCACTTTGAGCATTTTAGAAAAAGTGGTTTCGGAAATGTCAGGTGTACCTTTAGTGAGAGTAAGTTCCAACATTTACACTCGAGTGAAAGAACTGCAATCAGTACTTGAAAAACAAATTTTTGGACAAACTGAGGCTATTGCTGAAATTACCTCAGCACTCAAACGGGCCTATGCCGGAGTTAACCCAAATAAAGGACCAATTGCCAGCTTTTTGCTTATGGGTCCAACTGGGACTGGTAAAACCGAATTAGTGAAAGTGCTAACTAATGAATTATATGGTGATCCTAGCAAATATTTGTTGAAACTGGACATGTCTGAATTTCGTGAACGACACCAAATGAGTCGTTTACTAGGAGCTCCCGCTGGTTACGTTGGTTATGAAGACGCTCCCCAATTGACCGACTTTTTATCTAAAAAACCTTATTCAGTAATTTTGTTTGACGAGATCGAAAAAGGACACCCAGAGAACCTAAACATTTTGCTACAAATGCTAGAAGAAGGTGTGGTAACTGACGCCAAAGGTAACACGGTCAGCTGTGAACATACACTAGTTTTCCTAACTTCTAACTTAGGTAAAAATCAATTTAACCGGTTTGCTTCAAAACTAGGTTTTATTGAACCTACAGAGAAAGAAGAAGAGGATTTTCAAGAAATTAAAAAGCAAGTATTTGCAGCAATGGAACGAGCTATCAAACCAGAGATTTTGGGTCGTTTAACTGGTCGCATTGTGTTCCGGCCAATTACTCGTTCTGTACTGCAGCAAATTGTCACTAAAGAATTGAGTAAATTACAAGAACATCTACTCAAACAGGGTAAATCTTTAAGTGTTAGTAACAACTTAATTGTTTGGTTAACCGATAACATTGCCAAAGATAAATTTGAATATGGAGCTAGAGAAGTGAAGTCGGAAATTGCCAAAAAGGTTCAAGATCCGTTAGCTGACTTTCTACTAGACAACCCTCAGGTTCGCTATCTAGAGCTAGATCTGGAAAACGAACAACTCAAAATTAAAACCAAAAAAGTGTTTAAGACAGTTAAACAAGTTCAATAGTTGAACTACTAAGCTAATTTCATCAAATAAATCGAACAGTTTTATCACCCAAACTAACTAATTCAGCTCAAGCTGATACTCAGCTAAAGGTTGTTAAAATCCCAACTTTCTAAAAATAGGTAAATCTTACCCCTAAGACATCGCCTAAATTTAAAATAATTTACACTTAAAGGTTCAAAAAGCTTATGGTGATAATAAACACACAGTTTACACGACTAAATAGTTAAACTTTAACCAAGCTGTAGTTTTTTTCTAAAAGATTAATATTCTAACGAGCTTGCAACAGAAACCAATATCTTTCGGCTTAAAAGTCTAAATTTTGCAGTTTTTGATTTTTGTTTCTTGACTATGAGTAGCAGAAAATTCCCTTGACATTTTTGTATTTATAGGTTTCTACGTCCCAGTTTTTTATGCCACGAAGAAAAAGAGTTATTAAACGTCCAAAAATTGCTCCTGATCCAGTATATGGAAGCGAGTTGGTTAGTCGCCTGATTAACCGTGTAATGTGGGATGGTAAGAAAACTGTAGCCACTAAAATTGTTATTCGGGCTATTAGAAAAGCTAGCGAACAGCTTGGAGTAGAGCCTGTAGAAATGTTGAACACTGCCTTAGAAAACGTAAAACCAAAAGTTGAGGTAAAAAGCATGCGCGTAGGTGGAGCTAGCTACCAAGTACCGGTAGAGCCCTACCCAGCTAGATCCGTTAGACTCGGTTTGACTTGGATGGTTACTGCCGCTAGAAGTATGAAGGGTAAACCAATGGAGGACAAATTAGCTGAAGTGATTGCTCAATCGTTTAACAACGAAGGGCCAGCTGTAGCCAAGAAAAACGCTGTTCACCAAACAGCTGCCGGCAATCGAGCCTTTGCTCATTTAGCTTACAAGAAAAAGAAAAAATAAAAAACAGTTTTTCCTTATCTTTTAGATCTTACTACTAAAATTTCACTATTCCTATCCATCTAGAATAGTCTGAGCAGAGTTTGAAATCTCGTTAAAGAGGGTGCTTAAAGCAATTTACTAGTCAAAATGTATTCAACTTTTCTGATTAAAACATGGTAACTAGAGTTGAACGAATTAAAGCTGACTATGTTATACCCAATTTATCTTAAGCTAGAGCTTCATTAAACACGATTAAGAAATTGTTAGTTAGTGGGTATAATTTATAGTGCCAGAACTAAGAGCATATTCAATAACATTTAATTTGTATTTAAAAAATCACTATTTTAGTTAAAAACTACAGTAACTCACTGAACCTATAAGCCGTATTAGTGGTTTATAAACCAAAGTTAACTAGTGGTTACCAGGTTAAAATTTTTATTATCTACTACTTATTAAGTAGCTTAAGGTTTAAAATTAATTTGGTTCCAATCAATAAGCACTCGAATTGTAATTTTCGCTTAAAAAACTTCTAAAATTCTAGCTTAACTTCGTCTCAGTTGACAGTTTGTGTATCTAAAACTAACTTGCTTTTTATGAAAGCAGTAATTCTAGCCGCCGGTAAGGGTACCCGAATGGAGCCTTTAACCGTAACTACACCCAAGCCTTTGTTGCCAGTGTTAAACAAACCAATTTTGTTGTGGCAAATTGAGGCTTTGCTAGGTTTAGTAGAAGAAATTCTTCTAGTTATTCGTCAGCCCGAAACAGATCCAACTCAACAAGCTATTATAGATTACGTAAACCAATTAAACTTACCTGGATTGAACTTTAAATTCGTAGTAGTCGAAGAAGCTTTAGGCACTGGTGATGCTGTCTGGCGTTGCCAGCCCTATTTAGCTAAGGAGGATAGATTTTTTGTAATCTATGGAGATGATTGGTATGATGCCTTAGATTTACATAAGTTAAACCAACAACCATTTGCTATTCTTGGCCAATTAGTCAGCGATCCAGAAAAATGGGGTATTTTGGTGGCTACAGAAGATAACAAACTAGTCAATATTGTAGAAAAACCCACTCAGTTCGTAGGCAATTTAGCCAATTGTGGAGCCTATGTTTTGAGTAAAGAGTTGTTTGACTATGGCTCGGCTTTACAAAAATCGTCTCGCGGTGAATTTGAACTAACCGACTTGGTTAGTGCTTTTGCTAAAGAACACCAGGTAACCATAGTACCCACAAACAATTGGTTACCTATTGGTTATCCCTGGCATTTGTTATTGGCTAACCAACAGTTAATCGCCAAAAAAATAGAATTTGCTATTGAAGGTGAAATTGAGTCTAACGTAACCATCAAAGGTAGATTAAAACTCGGCCCAGGCTCGATCATTAAAGCTGGTAGTTACTTAGAAGGAGATATTGTCATTGGTAGCGGGTGTATTATTGGTCCTTCGGCCTACTTGCGTGGCCCAGTAGTGATTGGCAATAACTGTAAAGTAAAATTTACTGCTGAAATTAAAAATAGTTTATTGCTGGACGAAACTCAAGTACCCCACTCAGCTTATATTGGAGACAGTATTTTGGGTAAACAAGTAAACGTAGGTTGGGGTTCGGTTACAGCTAACCTTAGACATGACCGGAAAAGTATTCAAACTTTAGTCAAAGAACAATTAATTGATACTGGATTATCCAAATTTGGAGCAGTAATTGGCGACGGAGTGAAGTTGGGTGTGCGCACTATTATTTATCCTGGACGTAAAATCTGGCCTTACCAAACCACTTTGCCCGGACAAATTGTCGACCAAGATATAAAACCTAAACTAACTAACTAGCTCTAGTTTGAAGTTTATAATTAACTAGTTTTAGACAAGCACTAATCAGCTTAAAGTCTAAGTTCAGGTAATTTACTTATCTATCACTTAAAGGCGGCGTTTACCTGGCAAAAACCGTTTACTCAAATTAAAACTAACTCAACATCCTCGAGCAAACCTTAAAGTTTTTAGATTAAAAGAAAATTGATACTCAACAAAATTCCCAGGAACTAGCTGTCTAACAAACATGTCAACACTCTGGCTAATTGCATTTGTGGTCAAACTTGGTTAGCTTCCCAAGCTAATTGAAAACCGACAAAAAAGTTAGTCTCAAAATAAGATTTTTAACTATCGCAATCCAAAGTTACTAAATAACCTTTCGGGCACTAAAAAACCCAAAGTAACCTAATATAACCCCCTAGAAACAACTTAAAAATTTGCTTTTAATCGATAATTTTCACAATAAACCATCAATTTAACAGCAAATAGACCTAGCTTAATACACAAATTATTAATCAAGCTTTTACAACCTAGTTAATCCAATTCCAAGGTACATCAAACTGAATTCAATTGAAAACTTCGAACAAGTAAATAACAACTAACAAGGTTTTCTGCACAGTTTGACGAAAACAAAAAGCTAAACTTAAAACCTAGCTCATGTCTAACAGCGATAATCAAAATCGGGTAGCTATTCTTGATGCCGGAGCGCAATATACTAAACTAATTGACAAAATGGTCCGTTCGTTATCGATCGAATCGGTTATTTTACCGCTTAACACTCCAGCTAAAGAACTTGAAAATTATGGCGGAATTATAATTTCCGGAGGTCCTGAAAGCGTAAACTCTCCCACAGCTCCTAGTTTTGACCAAGCTCTGTTCGATTTGCCTATCCCAATTTTAGGTATTTGCTATGGCCTGCAGCTAATGAACAAAGCAGCTAATGGCACAGTAGAAACTAAAGCTCTTCGTGAGGATGGTCAGTTTACAATTGAGTTAGATAACCAGAACCCCCTTTTTAAGGGTTTAAAGACTCAGGAAAAAGTGCTTCTCACTCACGGAGACTCAGTAGCTCAAGTAGCCCCAGACTACAAAGTCATTGCTTGGTCTGGTGAATTGGTTGCGGCTATTGAAAATTTGCATAAGAAACACTGGGGAGTGCAATTTCACCCGGAAGTAGGTAAACTTACTCCTAACGGTCGACAAATTTTTATCAACTTTTTGTACCAAATCTGTGGCTTACAACCAAATTTTAGTTTGGTTAAACGCACAACAGAAATCATAGATAAACTACCCCAACAAATTGGCTCTCAAACCGCTGTGGTTTTGGTTAGTGGTGGCGTAGACTCTACGGTTTGTGCGGCCATCTTAGCCAAAAGTTTACCTCGTGAACAAATTCTTGCTATTCACGTAGACACTGGATTGATGCGCCACCAAGAAAGTCGTTCAGTGGTTAAAGCTTTAAACCAACTAGGCCTATCGGTACGATTAATTCAAGCTAAAAAAGATTTTCTTAATGGACGAACCGTTATCAACGGACAACTCACTCCACCTCTTAAACAAACCACTGATCCTCAAATTAAAAGACAAATTATTGGTGATACCTACATTCAAGTGATTCAAAACTACTTAACTAAGTTATCTCTAGACAGTAAAAATACTGTACTAGTGCAAGGAACTTTGCGGCCAGACCTAATTGAAAGTGCTTCCAAAACCGTTAGCCAAACCGCCGATACTATCAAAACTCACCACAACGACTCTAATCTAGTTAGAGAACTTCGCGCAGCTGGTAAAGTAGTTGAACCTCTCAGAGATTTACACAAAGACGAAGTTAGACAACTAGGTTTAGAGCTGGGTTTACCAGAAGAGATAATTTGGAGACAACCCTTTCCTGGCCCTGGTTTAGCCGTAAGGATTCTCTGTCAAGCTAAACAGCAATCTACTAGTGAGAGCTTTAAAGATTTAGAAGCTCAAATTCAAAATCAATTACTATCTGAATCTACCAGTTGTCGAGTGTTACCTATTAAAAGTGTGGGTGTTCAAGGTGATGGCCGTAGCTATAAACATGTTGTAGCCTTGTTTAGCCAACAACCCAATTGGCCTGAATTATATTCCATAGCTCTAACTATCCCTAAAATCTTTCACACTATCAATCGTGTGGTATTTGTCTTTCAAAAATCATTAGCCAAACTACCTATTGGACTAACTAAAACCCTGATTAACCAAAGCTCTCTTAGTCAATTGAGAAAAGCCGACTGGCTAGTTAACCAATGGCTACACAAGCACCAACTGACTAAGGTTATCAGTCAAATGCCAGTCATTTTAATCCCAGTTAATTTTACTCAGCCTGGTTATCGTTCATTAGTTTTACGTCCAGTAATTACTGATGATTTTATGACGGCTAGCCCAGCCATAGTCGGACAGGATATATCCGAAAAAGCTTTGTCTGAATTAGTAAAACAACTAGCCAAACAACCAAAAATTGCTGCGGTTATGCTTGATTTAACCTCTAAGCCTCCAGGTACTATAGAATGGGAATAACATCAAAAAACTAATTTTCAGTCTTGTTAAACATGGCACACAGCCGTTACATTGGTCAATCGTCAAATTTACTCATTTGAGTATCTTAGTTACCACTTAAAAGTGACGTAAGAGAAAGCAAACAAAAGTCACAATTGGTAATAATCAAACACCTTAATAAATCTTCACAATTTCTGCTCCATGAACATAAACGACATTGGTATTGCCATATTTTTTGATTAAATTAGTCATACTTGGATATGTATGACCATGTAAAAAATATTTTGGCTGGCGGCTAGTCAAGTAGTCTCTGATGGCTATAAACCCTTGGTGAGCTGGATCATTTGGTTCGTCATTGATGCCATAAGCAGGAGAGTGAGCTAAAAACACATCTACTTTTGGAAAATTCTGCAATAAAGCCTGAGCTTCTTCTTGGGTGTACATTTTGGCATAGGGTGATTGCTTATAACGCACCGAACCCTCAAAACCACCAAAAACTAGTCCACCATATTCAAACGTTCTAAGATGTAAATTATGAATATTAAGCAATTCAAAATAATTACCCGAACAATGATTGCCATACACGCCAATTTTGGGTGTGGTTGTAACTGCCTCCAACTCCCTTAGGAAGAAATAATTCAAATCTCCAAGGGTACAAATTAAATCAACGTGGCTTTGGGTAATTAAGTCCAACAAATTTTCCCTAGGCGAACGATCCGCAATGGCTAAGATTAGCATATTGTCGGCTTTTGCTGAGTTCTGGTTTTCACTAAATAATTTTCTAATCTAACTTGATAATAATATCTTGCTTTGGAATGCATTAAAATGTCAATCAGCTTGTTCAATCTTTCTTCAAACCAATCTTCATAGTTATAAAACTCTTTTTGGTTGTTAGTGCGCGGACGAATATTCAAAAACATATCATCTTGCCCACGCAAATAACCAACAGTGTTGACTAAGCAAATTAAAGCTGGCATCACATAAGCTAATCTATACAAATCATTTGAATCTTTGAGATTTTTAACACACTGCTCATATTCTTGAAATTGTTGGTCAAGTAAAGTAACAAATGTCCTTACAAAATTGGTATATTCTTCAGCCGAAGAAAAAGGTTTTGGCGGCAAGTGAATAAGCATAATTATCTAGTAAGATTAGCTATTTGTGTCTTATATTCAAGAAACCTAGATTTTGGTTTGAAAACTTGTTCCAAGTATTATCAATTTAAGCGAAGAGTATTTCAATCTGTAAAAAGAAATTCTTCTGTAAAAACATTCTTAGGTGAGAGATGGCTCTTAGTATAATTAATATCACTAGTCTGCAATTGTTCTAATAACTTTTTATACAAAAAACACTATAGATCTAGTGCTAACAAATCGTTCTAACGAATATCAAAAATCAAAAAAACTAAAAAATTAAACATTTATTACTCGATAGTAACTTAAATTGTCTCGGCAGTGGTGCCGAGGGGGGGATTCGAACCCCCACACCCTAAAGGGCAAAGGATTTTAAGTCCTTCGTGTCTACCGTTCCACCACCTCGGCTAGTATTTAGCCAAAT
>Ga0124943_1025501_pt1 | contig 12370 bp, 6 predicted proteins | sample YNPNP_0700MetaT_FD_92943 | JGI IMG/M metagenome (GOLD analysis project Ga0124943, IMG submission 92943) | Anoxygenic and chlorotrophic microbial mat microbial communities from Yellowstone National Park, USA - YNP NP_0700 MetaT (Metagenome... ... | reverse complement strand
CCTCCTCCTTTTTATAAAAAAAACAATGATTTCAATTTTCAATTAATTGAGTTAAACACACAACAAATACAATGACAATAGGTTATTCATCGCATTTATTAACATTAACATTAATATTAACATACACCTTCCCGTAAAGTGCCTTATCACATAATACTTCAAGGGCAACACGGAAAGAAACCGATTGTTATAATTGTATTTTATTATGTGCTTATTTAAAAATTGCTATACCCATATTTCCTAAACACCTGATTCAATCAATTAATTAATAAACTATGATTTTTTCCGCCTTCTTATTATAACGTGAATCAATCTCCAACAAATACATTCCTTTAGCAACCTGTCCGAAATCAATCAAAAAATCATCTTCATTACGGGAGTAATGGGCAGGAGGTATTCTTTTAGAAAGCATGCTCACCAGGCAAAATTTTGCATCACTGGCATTGTCTAAATTTTTAATACAAATCTTCCCAGAGGTAGGATTTGGAAAAATTTCAAGATGTTTACCAGGAACGTCAGCAGAAACTTTAATAATGATCGGAAAATTTGCTGTATCATTTGTAAATCCTATTTTTTCAAGAGCAACAGATATTTCGGGATTTGTCATAAATAAATTCCACAACAGCGCTGTTCTATAATTTTCAATCATAAGAATGATAGGACCTTGGTCAATACCGAGGTAATGATTAGAGTACCAGTTTTGACTAACATTAAAAGCATCATAAAATCCCATGTTTCCCCATACTTTTGCATTGAGGTTACGATAAAAATATTTAAGGGCTGCCATGGCCTGCGTTGGCACATAAGGAAAAGAAGAGATGGCTGCTGTAGGCGATATAGTACCATTATCGTTAAGTGGCTCATGCGCAGCATAGCCATCACGGTCAAAAGAAGCTGTAAGCCCCCAACAACTGTCGCTATAAGCTTGAAATTTTTTGGGATTTGTCTTACAGTATGCATGGTCAATTAGACATATGGCAGTGTTATTTCTAAAATAATTGGTATATGCATCTTTTTTGTCACGAGGATCGAATCCCAGAAATGAGTAATGTTCCCAAAATAATGGGCCACCATAGTCGGGACCAACTTCCAGTCGGATTCCATAAAAATTGCGAATATTTTTATAACCACTGCTTGCCCAACCGGTATGGTACAAACTGGCAGGGACAGAATGGGTAGGAGAAGCAATGGCCAGTATGTAGGTAATAAGGGTTTCATTATATCCCCGTATAGCCATATTCATTTTCCAGCCATAGTTTGGCGACCAGTGCCAATAAAGCACGTCCTGATTATTTTGCCGATACCAATCCCATTCTACGGATTCCCAAAGGCTGGTTATCTTTTGGTAAAGATTTTTCTCAAGAGTAGTGGTTGTATCCTTAATGTACTGGCGAACGGTAAGTAATCCCTGAATCAGATAGGCCGTTTCAACAAGATCACCCCCATTATCATATTGGCTAAATGGCATGGCTTTCAGGGTGGTTCCGTTGAGCCAGTGCGACCATGCCCCATGGAACCGTTCCGCCTTTTCAAGTGATAATACCATCTTATATAATCGTTGTAAACCCTCTGTTTTACTTACATATCCCCGATTAATACCAACAATTATTGCCATTAATCCAAATCCTGTTGCACCGATGGCACAAATTTCAGGATCATGAGCTGTACTTTCTCGAATTAGTCCCGAAACGGGATGAGCAAAATCCCAAAAGTATCTGAAGGTAGCCTCCTGAACCATATCAAGCAGTTCGCTATCACTAAGAGTTTTCAACATCACTTCAACTGTTTCCGATGGTACCGACTCTGCATTAGTTCCATCAACAGCTGTCAACCTGTAAAATACAGAAGTAGGTATAGTCTTATCTAAAATAAAGTCGGTATAGCAGGTGTCGGTTGCAGCAAAGCTTTTACGAAGCGTAAAATGGCTATTATCAAAGGAAATATATAACTTATAACCTTTACACTGGCTATCGTATATACGGTTCCATATCAGATAACTGTGCTTTTCATATCCCTTTGCCCTAAAACCAGTAGGGGCCGGTAGAGTAGCAAGTACAATGTTATAATCTATTATAAAAAGAGCAAGAAATAAGACTTTCAATACTGAGTTTTTAATTATAACATAGCATTTATGTGCATAACTTTGATTAGTTAAGACACTAAATAAAACAGTAGTTTTCATAGTAAAAATTTTTGGGTTACTTAATACATTGATTATTTTTTATTGTTTACTGGCCGGATGAAACTCGCTTGTGTATTACAGTTGTCACCAGTTTTTTGTGCTTATCTGTAAACATGCTCGTTTCATTCAACCTTGACTACTCTCAAAGGTGATGAAACTCCATTCTCATTTATGGCCACTATGGTGAAATAATAGGATATATCCTTGTCCATACTTTTATAAAAGTATTCGTTTTTCCCATAAACCATTATACTGGTATAGAGTTTATCTGGGGCAGTACCCACGTAAATATTGTAGGCATAGGCATTATCAACAGGCGACCATTTGATCCAAGCACTTCGCTTATCCTTTTGAGTACGAAGAACAATGAAATTTTTCACCGAATCGGGAGGAAAACCATTTCCTTTTCCAAATATACGAAAACCACTTATGGCAAATTTCCCGGAAGGTACATGAAGATTGAGCAATTTTAAATACCTTGCTTTAACAGCTGTGGGCAGTTCCACGTAGTCATGTGGTATATCCTTCGTATTGTTACTTTTGTCAATAATAGTTTTCCATTGTTTTCCATCGGACGAGGCATAAACAATGTATTGATGATAAATGTCATTGATCTTACCCATGAACTGAGCATCCATGTCGGCATAGTTGATTTGTACAGCAAACACCGTGCAGACATCGCCCATGTCTGAAACAATCCACTCTCCTTTATTTCCTGTAGTAGCGCTCCAAAAAGTTTTAATATCCTCGTCAACAGCGTAATTGGATACATATCCCCCAAAGGTTGAAGAAACCTGCACAGGCTTGTTGAAATTAAGCAGCATCCAGCCAGTGAACAAGCTGTCGGGGCAATCAATCCTTTGCTGTGGAATAAAGTGAGGAAAATCTCCAAAGGTAGTGTTGCAATAAAGTACCCCATCTTTGTCGACGCCTGCTGGCCATAAACCAATTCTTCTTTCAAAATTGTTTTTTACCGATATAACCCCGGTTGCCACATGCCAGAGGTTTCCATATTTATCGTAAAAAGTAGCGCCATGACCTGCGCCACGGATAAATCCACCCAGCTTTGATGAAAAAGGATTATGTTTTTGAAAAACAAATGGTCCAAGAGGATTTTCTGCAATCATTACCCCATCAGCATAACCGCTGAACTCAGTACCTGGCGTTGCAAACTGCAAATAATACTTACCATTAAACTTATTCATCCATGCTCCTTCAATAAAAGGTTCGAGAAAAATGTTATCGAAATATTCACCAAATCTTTGCCATCCGTAACGTTCGTAGTTAAGATAAGCAAGTGTCCTGGCCGAATCAACCGGCAAGTAAGTCGACCGATTAATCTCCACACCATAAATTGGATACACATTACTACTGCCGTAGTATAAGTACCATTTTTTATCATCATCTACAAAAAATGCAGGATCCCATGCACCAACCTTAAACGAATCAATTCGTGTTTCCCAAACATTGTCTTTTGGATTGGTACTCATCCACAGCGGAAAATCTTTGGTATAGGTCGAACCAATAAGAAACAATGTATCATTTGCTACAAAAGCTGCAGGAGCGCATAAATCATCATAAGTATGATGATAAGGTCTGAGAAAGCTGTGCGAAACATAGTGCCATGTTTGTAAATCTGCGCTCCACCAGTAGCCCTGCTGATTAGTTGCAAAAAGATAGTAATCGCCCTTGTATAAGACGATAACTGGATCAGCAGATGTTCTATGCCTCCCATTGACAACGAAATCGGGGATAGGACAATATCCGTAATCGAGGTTAACTGGATTGCAGTATGTCCTTTGCTGTCCGATAAGTGAAGACATAGTAATCATCCATAAAATAAGTACTGAAAATGTTATACGTAATGTGGTGGGGTTCATACGGAAATATTTTATAAGTTACTGATTTTATTGTTTTTCAATGCAAAGAACTCGGAGTATGGCCAAATAGCGCAAATTGATTTGTTTTTTGAGTCGTCTGCGTAAAACTTTGCGTCCTTCGCAGTTAATGCAATTTCTCATGGTATGGTATGATACTTTATAATTTTAGTGCAAATTCAACCCCTTAAGGTTGTGGAGAAATTTCGATATTATCTTTACCCCTGGATGACATCGGTGACTACTGACATTTAAGCCCTCTGAGTTAATTTTCATTGGTTAATTGTGTTTTCGTTTCACAGCAACTATTCTTTTTAAAGTTAAAATCTTTTAGCAAAAACTATTCAACAGTGAATGTAATTTTATTAGAAGTATTGGAATTTGGACCAATGAAAAGTTCAAACTCACCCGGATCCCACGTGTAGTTTAAATTGCTATGATAATAAGCAAGATCGTTTACAGTTAAGAAAAATGTTACCTTTTTCGTTTCACCTTTTTTGACGAAAATTTTTTGGAATCCTTTTAATTCCTTGATAGGACGGGTAACTTCTGCAACTTTGTCGTGGATGTATAACTGAACAATTTCTTCTCCATCGTAGTTACCGGTATTGGATATTTCAATGGTGGCTACGATGGTATCGTTTTGTGAGAAAAATTGTTTGTTGAGTTTGACAGGAGAGTATTGAAAAGTTGTATAGCTCAGTCCATAGCCAAAGGGATACAAAGGAGCATTAGGTGAATCGATGTATCGTGAAAGAAAATGGTAATCGATACCTGACTGATCAGGATTGGGAACGGGACGACCGGTATTTTTCATATTGTAATATACGGGAATTTGTCCCACTGTTCTTGGGAAAGTCATTACAAGCTTTCCGGAAGGGTTGTAATCCCCAAAAATAACATCAGCAATACCTGCACCGGCCTGTGTACCTCCCAGCCATGCCATAATAATAGCCGGTGACAGCTGTGCCAGTTCAGTAATTACAAGAGGTCTGCCACCAAACAGCACTACAATGGTAGGTTTTCCCAATGTTAAAATTCTCTTAGCCAATTGCAATTGAACCCCCGGGAGTGTAAGGTCTGTCCTACTTTTAGATTCTCCAGTCATATAACTATCTTCGCCCAAAGCAAGAACGACAACATTGGCCTGTGAGGCAATCCTATAAGCCTCATAGAACATGCTGGTGTCGCCATCATTTATATTACATCCCTGTGCAAAATGAATTTGGCTAACTTCAGCCATTTTGCTTTTTATCCCATCATAAAGTGTAGTGGCAATTTCAATACTTCCTGCTGCCCCATTACTACCATGCGAATTGTTATTTTTGGCCAAAGGTCCAATAACAGCAATAGAAGAGATATTTTTTTTCAACGGTAGAATGTTTCCTTCATTTTTCAATAAAACACAAGACTTAGCAGCAGCTTCTCTTGCCAGTTGCAGATACTCCGGGCGCATAAGCCATGTCTCTTCTCTTTTTTTATTCAGGTATTTATAAGGATTATCAAAAAGTCCCAGCTTATATTTGGCCATAAGTATGCGTTTTACTGCATTATCAATCGTTTTTTCAGATACTTTACCCTCTTTTACCAATTGTGGAAGATAATTAAGATAAGCCAGACTCACCATATCCATATCGGTACCTGCATTGATCGATAGGTAGGCTGCCATTGCATCATTTTCTGCAACCCCATGAGCAATAAGTTCATGAATAGCGGTATAATCAGAAACCACAAAACCATCAAACTTCCATGAATTTTTCAAAATGTCTGTGAGTAGCCACCTGTTGCAGGTTGAGGGTGTTCCTGCAATTTCATTAAATGATGTCATCACTGAACCAACACCAGCATCAACGCAGGCCTTGTATGTTGGCAGATACCATTCAAAAAGAGAAAGCAGTGACATGTCGACTGCATTGTAATCGCGTCCGCCAACAGGAGCTCCGTAAGCTGCAAAATGTTTGGCACAGGCAATAATAGTATTCACGCTGTCAAATGATGTACCCTGAAAACCCCGAACACGGGCCTGAGCAATTTTTGTTGCCAGCCATGTATCTTCCCCAGGACATTCGCTTACCCTTCCCCATCTAGGATCTCTTGAAATATCAACCATCGGCGCAAATGTCCAATTAACCCCGGCTGCCGATGCTTCTATGGCTGCAACACGCTCAATACGCTCAATCATTTGCATATCCCAGCTACATGCCTGGGCAAGTGGTATGGGAAAAATAGTTTTAAAACCATTGACAACATCTAAACCAAATATCAATGGTATGTGCAAGCGAGTTTCTTCAACGGCAGTTTTTTGTAGTTTAGTCAGATATTCAACTGAATAAGCATTTAAAATGGCACCTACCTGACCCCGTTTTATCATCAACACAAAATCATCATTTTTATTAATCCCTGTAGTTGCCATATTGGCAGTAATAAGATTGAGCTGACCCACTTTTTCCTCGAGCGTCATGAGTTTAATCAACGAATCAGCCTTTTGCTCATATCTCTTCCACCTATCCTCTCCCGATAAATAAACGCAGTTTACAAAAATCAGATTAACAACCACTAATATTATATTAAGGAACATTCTTCGTTGCATAATTTTAGTATTTATTCTGTAAAAAGCTGAAATATATCATTTACCACTTTGCTAAGGCATACAATTATCGTTTTGATTTTCAGATAATTAACTATTATAATAGAAATTGTTTTCATTCTTTAAAACTGCCCCTAAGCAAAAACTTAGAGGCAGTAAACCAACCAAACTACTACAGGACTATAAAACACTCATTTTTTGAAAAACTTTGCAACACCAGCTACACCGTCATTGTCATAAGCTATCAAGAGGTATAAGCCAGATTGCAGTGAATGCGTGTTAATCACAGCGTTATCTTTCAGATTGTTAACCTGCATTACCTGCTCGCCTAGAACATTCGTAATCACTATTCTCGAAAATTTAGCGGCATTCTTGACAATCAACTTATCAGTGACAGGATTGGGGTAAACTTCAATTAATCCGTTGTGGGAACGGGTAGTTACTACCGAATTTGCAGTAATTGGATTGGGATTGTTGTTTATAACAATATTGTCGAAATATACTACTCCAGCTTCAGTTCTATCCCAATACGGCGAAAGGAGCCAGATTGGATAATAGGCAGGCACATCGCTAAAGTCGATTACAATGTCTTCCCATTCATTAATTTTACTGTTTTTCCCTGAATCGGGGGTAGTAGCGTATCTTTCAAAGGTGCCTCTCCAACTTCCTTCAAGTTTAAATTTTAAGTTGGAAGGCGCATCCTTGTATACCATTACATGCACATAATGGTTGTCAACAGCATTAATCCACTGTTCAGCAGAGTCGGCAGGACTATTGTCGGTTCTTCGGTTAACCCAAAATCCTACCCAAGGATCATGAACAGCATCAATAACCAACATACCAACCGAATCGCTCGTGTTGATCCCCGATTTCGATGGATTAGCAACAATGGAAACGGTGCCACCCGAAATGGCATTCATAACAGATTTAGGACCACTTCCTTCGAAGTTTTCGATAATTTGTTCCTGGGCATTTACCCAACCCAAAACGGATAAGCCCACACACAGTAGTAAAAATTGTCTTGTTCTCATAACTCAATGATTTTAAGGTTAGTAATAAATTTATTTGGTTAAAGTTGGAATACAATTATCCTCAAAAGGGCGTCGGATAAATATCTCGGAACCCAATAAATCGGACGCCCTTTGAAAAAATTACCTGTAAAACTTACAACTTATGCCTAATCTCAGTATCCGGGATTCTGAGTCAATATACCATTGGACTTATCTATTTCTTCCTGCGGCAGAGGCATCAGTTCGTTCTTTCCCTTGGTAAAACCTTTATAGGCAAGAACTTTATCGGCAATACCCCAACGTACAAGATCCCAAAATCTTTCATGTTCCATGGCAAGCTCTATCCTTCGTTCATGACGTATTATTTCACGAAGTTTATTCTGATCTCTTTCTGTAACAGGGGGCAAGATTGTATTATTGCCATTTCTGGCACGGTTTCTGACCATTTCCAGTTTTTCAAGCGCTGCATCTGTTTGACCCAACTCATTGGCCGCTTCGGCATAGAGTAAAAGGATATCAGCATAACGAAGTAGTCGGATATTCCACCAGTATCCAAAACGGTAATTGTTAATGCCCTTGTACTGTTTCCGCAGAGACGGATCGGTGTATACTTTTCCGTTAAAGCGGGTAACTACATTGGATGGAACGGTAGTAAACGTTTCCCCATAACGAGAGGGTTGGGTAATATCAAGGATAGTAATTGCTTTTCTCGGATCATCAGGTTCGTAAGCTGCCACCAACGAATCGGAAGGAGAATTGAATCCCCATCCAAGATCCTCCTCACCCGATCCTCTTACTCCTTGCACATTAGCATATTGACAACCATAGCTAGGATCGTTATACTTTTCATTGAAAACGCACTGAATTTCAAACAGCGATTCACTGCAATTTTCACCCTTTTCCGAGAAAAGAAAGTCATAGGGCACTAATTGATATTTACCCGAATTAATTACCTCGGAACACATCTGCAACGCCTGGGACCATTTTTTTTCATACATGTATACCTTTGCCAACAGTCCCTTGGCTGAATTCATTGTTGGTCTGCCAATAAATTTAGAATCCCATGCAACAGGTAAATATTGTGAGGCAAATAGCAGATCCGATTCTATCAGCTGGTAAATTTGTTCGACCGAAGCTCTCGGAATATTATAGGTTTTTGTACTGGTAAGAACAGAGTCGACCAAAGGAACCCCTCCAAAGGTTCTCACAAGATTAAAATAGAGGTATCCCCTGACAAACTTAGCCTCAGCAATAGCTGTATAATATTCATCCTCTGAAATTTTACCCTTGTATACTTCGGCCTGCTGCAAAACAATGTTACACTTGTTGATAGCAGCATAATGTCCGGTATAAAAATCTTTGACCAACACATTGTCGGGACCTACAGTAAAATTATCAAACACACCTATGTCTTTTTTGGCATCAGCATCAAAACTACCCTTGTCAGCATCATCCGAAGTAATACTGGATATACCTATAAAAGCCCATACATGAACCTGCCAACTGCGCAAATCAGAGTACATGCCATAAACATACTGTGAGAGTCCTCCTGCCGGATAGGATTCGAGGGTATATCGACCCAGTGGTTTTCTATCAATAAAATCTTCACTACAAGAAAATACAAAAAATACTGTGAAAATTATCAGGATGTTTTTAGTTATTGTTTTCATAGTAGTTGGTTTTAGAAGTTTAAATTAAGACCAAGTGTATATACTGCCGGAACAGGATATGTTCCATTATCGACACCATAACTTACTGGTGAACCTCCCACTTCAGGACTATAGCCCTTAGCTTTAGTAAAAGTTTTCAAATTTTGTACAGTAATAAAAATTTTACCCCCCTTTATGCCTGTGTTTTTAAAAAACTCGTTATTGAGATTATAGGTAAGCGAAACATTTCGAATGCGGAAATAATCAGCCTTATCAAGCCAGTAGGTAGAAGTGAGAAAATTATTTGCACGTGTATTGTCGAGGATAGGTTCAAGATTAGATGTTCCCTCACCTCGCCAACGATTCATACGATTGGCCGGATAATTTAAACTTGCAAAAGTAGCAGTTGCCCATTGACGAAAGACGTAATTGCCTTTAACCCCTTGAATATCTGCACTTAATTCTAAGTTTTTGTATCCAACCGAAATCGAAGCACCATAGGTAAGATTTGGAGTAGGCGAACCAATATAGGTTCGGTCTTTTGAGTCAATAATACTGTCACCATTGATATCCTTATATTTTATGTCTCCAGGTTTTGGCTTTCCCGACAATTTATATTTGGCATAACTATTTATTTCCTCCTGATTCTGAAAAATGCCCTCCTGAACATAGCCGTAAAACTCTCCAATGGGCTGCCCAACAGTAGTAATAGAAGGTCCTTGAATTATAGTGTATCCAATATTATCACCAATCGAAAGTACTTCGTTGTGAATGGTTGTAAGGTTTGCGCCTAAACTTATCTGCCAGTCTTTGTTAATTTGCTGTCGCCATAGTAACGATAGCTCTATTCCTTTATTGAGAATAGTACCGGCATTGGTGAGTTTTGATCCCACACCAGCGGCACCTGGTGTTTCAAGGGATACCAAAATATCAGAGGTTTTACGGTGATAATAGTTACCTTCAATTCTCAACTGCCCCTTCCATGCTGAAAGTTCAATACCCGCATCACTACCTTCCATTACTTCCCAATGTATATTTTCATCCGGCGAATAAGCAGGTACCACAGCCTGATAAATATTTTCACCAAATACCGCTGAAACCCCTGTATTTAGAACAGGATAATAAAGATAATTACCTATCTTATCATTCCCCAGCCTTCCCCATGATGCCTTAATCTTCAAGAAATTGATAATATCTTTAATACCGCTGAAAAAGTTTTCTTCGCTCATGATCCAACCTGCTCCAACCGAAGGAAAGTTCCCCCATTTGTGAGTAGGTGAAAATTTTGAGGTACCATCCCGTCGAAAAGATAAATTGAGCAGGTATTTATCGGCAAAAGCAAGATTGGCCCGAAAAAGGTACGAAATAAATGCCTGCTCTTCACCCCCTCCATAATTGTGCTCATTGATGTTGGTTGTTCCAATATTGAGATACCAGAAAATAGGATCATCGGGTATATTGGTAGCAATTCCTTGCCGGCTACCACCAAGATAGGTGTTTCCCTTATATTGTGCAGTCATGCCAGCCAACAGAGTAGCTGAAAGCAAACCTGTATTTTTTGTCCACGTAAGCGTTTGGTCAGATTGCCAAGTGGTATAATTTGTTTGCCCCTGCGAAACAGCTGTGATAGAATTTTGTATGGCTGAATCGAGTCCAATGTAATACTTCGGCGTATAAGACTGTGTTTCATCAAAACCCAAATCACCATATACGGTTGATTTCCAAGTAAAATTTTTTAGAAAGTTGATTTCAAAAAATGCTGAACCAACAAACCGATAGCCTTTTTGAATATTTTTACCCTTATATATCTCCATTATTGCCACAGGATTAGCCACCTGTGCTTTTTGAAAATCAGGCATTGAATTCCACACGCCTGTAACCTGATCCTTAGGTTCAACTACTGGTGCTGCCCACAATGCACCCAAAAGATTGGTACCCGGTGTACCATTCCATCGGCTTGCATTAATGTCCCCACCTATAGTAACGTGTTTTGACAGAATTAGCCGGTCATTTAAATGGGCAGTAATCCGTTCGTTCATATCGTATTTTACTACCCCTTCCTGTTTAAAATAAGATATACTAACAACGGCTTCATTTTTCTCACTTCCTGAAGTAATGCTAATATTGTTGTTGGTAATTATTGCATCACGAAGTATCAAACTCTGCCAATCGGTATTACCAGTGTACTTGCTGAAATCAAAAGGCGCTTTACCTGTATTTGTAAGTTGTTCGTTAAATAAGGTCTTAAATTCTTCAGCATTGGTCAACTTTATTGGATTAGTAACACGTTGAATTCCATAGTATGAGTTTAGCTGTACTAAAGTTTCGCCTTTTTGTGGCCTTCGTGTAGTAATAATGATCACACCATTTGCACCCTGTACACCAAACATAGCAAGCGAAGAAGGGTCCTTAAGAATTTCAATGGACGCAATCTCGTTGGAATTAAGGAAATTAATATTATCCGTAAATACTCCATCAACAATATATAATGGACTGGTGTTGCTGATAGAACCGACGCCACGAATCCTGACATCAGGTGACGCTCCAGCTACCCCGCTATTAGTAATTATCAAACCTGCCACACTCCCCTGCAACGCACTTAACGGATTGATGTATGCTTTTTTCTCAATCTGTTCTCCTTTGATAGACACAATTGACCCTGTTACGTCCCGCTTTTTCTGAGTACCGTAGCCAATTACCACAACATCCTCCAGTTCGGTGATAGTTTCCCTAAGTACCACGGTAATGTCTCCTTGTTCCTTGACAACCTGCTCAGCAGTTTCGTATCCCACATAGCTGAATACAAGGGTAGCATTCGGCAGTACAATCAATTCAAACTTACCATCCTGATCAGTCAACGTAGCATGTTGCGTACCCTTCTCAGCAATTGTGGCCCCAACCAGTGGTTTACCATCATCCCCCAAAACGGTACCTTTTATTTTTACCGTTTGGTTTTGCCCATTAAGCATTAATAACGAAGCAATAAGAAAATAGAGAAATGTTACACTTCTTCTTTTAAAAAACGTCTTCATGGTTATAGTATTTAGTTAGTTGATTAGTGAGTG
>Ga0124943_1008855_pt1 | contig 12501 bp, 10 predicted proteins | sample YNPNP_0700MetaT_FD_92943 | JGI IMG/M metagenome (GOLD analysis project Ga0124943, IMG submission 92943) | Anoxygenic and chlorotrophic microbial mat microbial communities from Yellowstone National Park, USA - YNP NP_0700 MetaT (Metagenome... ... | reverse complement strand
ATTGAACTGTCACTTTACTGTAACCCAGTAGCGGTGAAAATCGGCTACAATACGAGAGGCAACAGTAACTGCCCGGCAGTGGCTGTGGCCGTGACCCGATTTCCAATCGGACTGTGCAGTTGCAGGCTATAAATAACCCAATGTCAGGAGGCTGGAATGAACGGCTTACGCGCTTTAGTGATCCTGGTTTTGGTAACGGCCCTTTTACCTCTGGCTGCGCTGGCTGTGTCTGCTCAGTCGCCCCCGCCCAATGTTTACACTTCCGTCAGTATCTGTGACCTCGTCTCCGGGGCACCTGTGGTCGGCTCCACCTTTGTGACGGAGCTGACCCTTTCGATTACCAACAACACCACTCCGCCGGTAGGAATCCAGGGTGTGGAGCTATGGGTACCTTTTGATGAAAGCAAGGTTGTCGTGCGTGACGCAGATGGCAACCCTGCTAACGGTACGCAGGTCCAGATCGTCCAGGACTTCTTCACCGGCGGGCTGGCAGTCGGAGCGAACGAGGTCTTCAGCGCAGGCAACGCTCCCCCAGCCTGTAACGACGCGTCTGGCAATAAAAGGGCGTGCATTCACCTTGCAGTGAGCCACACCGGACCGGCTGTTACCAACCGGACCGGCCGCCTTGCTGTCGTGACGTGGGCAGGAATCGCTACCGGGCCGGCGGGGCTGGCCATCTCACCCAATTCCATCCTGGCCGATCCCAACGGGCAGCCTATACCTGTCAGCAACGTCTGTGCCCCTGACATTACCATCATCAACCCGGGCACGATCAGGGGCAATGTGGCCCGTCAGGGCACCAGCTCAACACGTCTCTACTGCACCAGGGTGACGGCTATAGATCGCAGCAGTGTCATCACTCAGAGCTGGAGTGACGCCGCTGGCGCTTTCACCTTGACGGTCCCGGTGGGGACATCTTATACCGTCCGCGCCCAATATCCCGGCTATCTCCAGGCTCAGAAATCCAATGTCTACGTCGTGGGAGCATCGGTGGATCTCGGTACGACCAGGCTGTGGGGTGGGGATGTGAACTCGGATAATTGCGTCAACATCCTGGACATCGTCACCATTATCTCCAGGTTCGGTGCAGCGACCGGTGATGCAGGCTGGAACGGCGACTGCTCAAGCTTCTATGCTGCCAATGAGGTGACCGACCTCAACGATGACGGAATAGTCAATATCCTCGACCTCTCTATCGCGGCGGGCAATTTTGGTCGCTGTGGTCCGACGACCTGGGCGCCGTGAGGGTCTGGCCGTGAAGCACTCAGGATCTCCTCGCAAGCTTACAGCTTTGCTGGCGTTGGCGGCGCTTTTAGTGATGGGGGACTTTACGACCGACGTACTTCCCGGCAACGCCGCTTGCGCCGGAACTTGCCGTTCCGCGCCGGCGGCGCTGCTGGCTTCCTCGAACAACAGAGTGGTGGCACTGACGGGGCGGGTTACCCGCGAAGGCACCTCAGACTATAGCCGTACCACGGTAACCACGCTGCTGTTTCCGTCCGATACGACCCAGCCGCCACGCTCATGGTCCCGTGTGTGCACGAATACCCAGGGGGACTTCACCCTGCTGCTTTATCCGGAGGAAGAGGCGGCCCTCCCCCCTGATATGGCACTACCGGCAGAGCGTCCCTCCGGAGCGACATCAGCAGGTGGCGGCTGGGTCTTCATACGGCTCGATTTTCCCGGCTACGGGAGCGAGTGCCACTGGAAACCCGTTGACGGCGAGGTGGTGCATGTGGGGTGGCACAATCTGGAGGGCGGTGACGTTAATAAGGATGGCTGCATCAATATCTACGACATAGTACGTATCATCGCAGATTTCGGCAGTGCGACCACGGTGCCGTGTTTTGTGCCCTATGCTCCGTGCCCGCCACCAGACCCTGCGGCAGAGGTTGCTCCGGCATCCGATGTCAACGGGGATTGCAGGGTTAACATTTTCGACCTGACCATCGCGGCGGAGAACTTCACATTATGCTCCAATTGTCCTTAGAGCCTATCCGAAAAATCGTACTACAAGCGGCATCCTTATGCCGCTTATACCGACGCATAGGGATGCTTCGGTTATGTTTTTCGGATAGGCGCTTAGACGTAAGCCGGGCGGGTCGGCTCGCATTCACGACCATCATAACGCTTTGCGCGGTACTGGTGCATCATGTCGGTGCACAGGAGGGTGCCGTCATACGGCTCGAGCCTGTGGAGCTGACGCTTGCCCCTGGCGAGACCGGGGAGATCGCGGTAATGGTAGAGGGCGTGGCACAACTGGCCGGCGCGGAGATACATCTGAGTTATGACCCCGGCCCGGTCGAGGTTGTGGATGAAGACCCGCACGAGGATGGAGTGCAGATAGCTCACGGTGGATTCCTGGCGGCTGATTTTGTGGCTCTGAACAAGGCTGATAATCAGGCTGGCAGCCTGGATTACGCGGTGGCCCGCATGCCGCCCCATGCGCCTGCCAGCGGAAGCGGCACGCTGGCGATTATCCGGTTACGGGGTGTCGGCAGCGGCAGGAGCAAACTGAGCATCCGCCAGGTGTTACTGGCCGATCCTGACGGCTTTCCTATCCCTGTGCGGGTAGAGTCGGCAGCGAGTCTGGTCACTGTTTCCTCCGGTCGCGCTTCCATTCCCAGGACCCTGCTGCCCTGTGGGGCGCTTATCCTTATCGCCGCAGCAGCAATCGTGCGCGGTTTGCAAAAAGTATCAGATAGAGTATCATACAGAAAGAATGTGAGCCAGGCCCGGGGGTAAGTCGCTACATGCCCCCGGCGGAAATATGGTACCCATAGCACATGTCAGGAGGTCTAAAGTGGAAGATAAGCATCTGGTCCGTCGGTATATTCTTGTTGTGCTGAGCTTTGTGTTGATATTTTCACTGGTGGGGCTGTCGAGACCGGCCGTCCATGCCCAGGGGGGAACGGTGGTGCGCCTGGTGCCGGCCACTGCACAGGTTGGTGTCGGAGAGGCCGTCCCGGTTCAGGTCGTGGTGGACAATGTGACCAATCTCTTCGGCGTGGAGGTGCACCTGACGTTCAACCCGGCGCTGCTGGAGGTGGTAGACGCTGATAGTGGCACGGATGGCATCCAGGTGAGCCTGGGGCCTTTCCTGTCCGTGGAATTCGTCGCCCAGAATACGGTTGACGCAGCGGCAGGCCGTGTTGACTTTGGCTTTTCGCAGGTGACGGCTGTGCCCAGGTCCGGCAGCGGGACTATTGCTACCATCACTTTTCGTGGCAAGGCGGCGGGCAGCTCGCCGCTGAACTTCACGAATGTCATCCTGGCTGACCAGTCCGGAGGGCCGATCGCGGCCACGGCGCAGAGCGGTGCCGTGAACGTGGGAGGAAGCACGCCAACACCTACCGTTGTCCCCTCTGCGACACCGACCGTTGTCCCAACCCCGACGCCCACCCCTGCACCAGGGACAGCAGTGTTGAGCTTTCACCCATCGCCGGCTAACGTTGGGGTGGGGCAGGAGGTCCAGGTGGCGTTGCGTGTGCAGAATGCCACGAACCTCTACGGCGTGGAGGTACACGTTGTCCATGACAGCGGGATTGATGCTGTGGCGATCACACCCGGCACATGCGTGAAGGACGTGGTGGCTCAGCGCTCTGTGGAGGGAAACCGCATTGATTACGCGGCCAGCCTGCGTGCTCCCAGCGCGCCGTTCAATGGAACCTGCGACCTGGCCTTCGTGACGATACGTGGCGTGGCAGCCGGCGCCGGTTACAGGCTCTCGTTCAGCAGTGCTTTGCTGTCGGATCCCAACGGGAGAGCGCTGGCGGTGAGTGCGCAGAATGGGGTGGTGAATGTTTCTCCGTCCTCGACCAGTTGCACTGACATCCTGGGGTATCACGTGGTGCGGAGGGGAGAGACGCTTTACGCTATTGGCCGGGCGTATAAAGTTCGTCCCGATGTCATCGCCCGTTGCAACAACATCACTAACCCCAGCCGTGTCCTTGAAGGTACGCGGCTGGCAATCCCCAACGTCCCCTGGTCGCCTGTCCCGCCTGGGCCGACCGCTCAACCACAGTTTGGCGGCGGGACTCCCGCCTGCCGGTATTATCACACCGTCCAGGCCGGGGAGAATCTCTACCGCATCTCACTGCGCTATGGGGTGAGTATGTGGGCGATAGCGCAGGCCAACCGTATCCTCAATCTCAACTACATACGGGTGGGGCAGGGGCTCTGCATTCCGTAAGCTCACCCGGGGCCTGCCAGGTTTGGTAACCTGGCAGGCCTCTGCATTACCATCGCCCTATAAAAGTGTAGTGTGAGAATACTTCGCCCGCTCCGGTGGCAGGCAGGCTGACCACCGCGCTGTGTCCTCCGGAGCCATCGCTGAGGCGTGGGTAGACCAATACCAGCTCATTCTCCCCAAGCCACCCCCCAATATGAGGAGCACTGTTTTCTACGTCGCCGTATGCTGTGAGCGGCTCGCCACCAGGCAGGCGCATGAAACGCACCAGCATCATCGTGCCACCCGGCACCTTGACCAACTCACGCCAGGCCAGCCAGGTGTTCGCCGGTGAGAACGAGAAGTCGCCGGCAACCAATGCCCCTTCTTCGCATGGGATGACCTGTTCTGTACCGTCCTTTAGCGAGCGCAACAGCAGGGTCACACCCTCTGCCGGCCATTCTGCTACCTTTGACTGGACCAGCCACGTCCCATCGAGGCTGACCAGCCCATCGTGGATATTTTCCGTATCGCCCAGCGGAGTGGTCTGGCCGGTGCTCAGATCCAGCTCCAGGATGCCGGGATTGTAATCGAAGTAAGCCCATGCGGTGCCGTACTTGGGGCGTGAGAGGTAGATGACTTTGCCATCCGCGCGCCATCCCAGCAGCTTGAAGTCGCGATAATCCGGCCCTTCTTCTGTGTACTGCCATACTTCGCGCGCATTGTGACCATCTTCATCCGTGAGGATGAGGCGGAAATGCACTTTAGCCGTCCCGCTGATGATCTCAGACCAGTCGGGGGTGCCGCTGTCGCACAACCAGGCCAGTCTGTCTCCGGCGGGGCCTGGCAGGGGAGAGCGACACCCGGCCAGTTGCCCGGAGGCAAACAACGAGGTCGCGCCTCCTGTGTCGGCGTAGAATTTGTTGTAATAAACCCGCGAACCACCGATGTAGAACCGGGTATACGGCTCCGCCCCTTTGGCCGCAACCACGACCTCATCGCCATCGGCGCGCACAAAGTGGAGCAACGGTACATTGTCCGTGTACTCGGCCAGGACCATGCCAGGGGTGGCGCGTACCCGGGGAGACCAGACGGCCAGACCGACGGCATCGCTGGTGAGCAACAGGGGGTCTCCGCCACGTGCCGGAAACCAGTACAGGTGTTCGGCATATCCCCACTCCAGCCCGGCCAGAAAACCGCTGCCATCTGGAGCCCATTCCAATAAAGTCCAGTGCGGCTCCGGCACCGAGAAGCTCCGACGCAGCATCGGTTCCTCCCCGACCTTGACTTCCCAAAGCTCATTGTCCACGGCCACGACCAGCCGTCTCTCACGCGGTGACCAGGCCGGGCCGAAAACCCGTCCCACTTTACTGTGCTGGAGTACGGGCTTCCATACCGGCTGCCCCACGGGTTGCCCCTGCGCGAGCGGGGTCTCCGCCAGATACAGGATGGGGCGAGTAAGTGTTGTAGTGCCTGTCAGCATGGTTTCAGGCGAAAAGAGTGGCACCAGTGCCAGATAATCCCCCTGTGGCGACCAGGCGAAGCGCAGATCGGGGAAGTGTTCCAGCCCCTGTCTGCCCGCCTCAAACACCACCAGGCTGCTGGCCGGTTCCTCCGGGTGCGGAGATACAAGGCCCACGCGGGTGAGATGGCCGTCTGTGAGAGAGCAGGCGATCCAGTCGCCGGCCGGCGACCAGGCCGGTCGCGACACAACCCACGGCGCGAGAACCCCTTCTCCGGCCTCACTCCGCCCGGCTATCAGGGTGCGCTCCTCTCCGCTCGTGAGATCATACAGGTACAGGCTCCCCGCCCGCTCGCAGGCCAGCAGCCCGCCGTCAGGCGACCACTCCCCAGGCGAGGGGGCAGGGAAAGGCTTCCTGGCACCGCTCGCAACGTCGAGCAATACGGGTGGGGAGCCGACAGGCTGGTAAAGCAGGCTCCCATCCGGTGTCCATTCCAGCGTTAATATGCCCTCGGCCCCTTCAAGAGGGAATTGCCGGCAGTTATCGCTTGCGGCATCACAGACGCCCAGGGCGACGCTCCCCTGAGGCGATTGACTCCACCAGGCAAGCTGTGTCCCATCAGGCGACCACTGCAGCTCTCTCACGTTTTGTATGCCCGTGGGCCGGGCAATGTGATCCCGCCATAACCACAGCGAGCCAAGCACGGTGTAAGCAAAAACACCGTGCGGTTCACCGGGCCGGCAGGGTCGGAGGGCTTCCCCATCCCAACAGAATGCCTGTTCCCAGTATTCCTCTCCCCAGGCATCCTGATCACCCACCTGATAGTAGGTGGCATGCCCCTGGAGCAAAATCTCTCTTGTGAGGTTATCGCGGTTCAGATCACTCCACTTCCACTCTGCCTGGTAGTGCTCCAGATACGGGAGGGGCGCCTCTTGACTGTCCGCTGTAGTATTGTCGAGCAGTGTCACTGCGCTCCAGATACGTGCCAGCTCGTGGCCATTCCAGCGATACAGTTCATCGGCGGCAACTGTACGGCCTGGCTGTGTCCCGTGGTAATGGCTGAGCAGTTCAAGGCAACCATCGCCGTCGAAATCGAGCAGCTCAGGTGGCAAATAGAATGGGGGGGCGGAATCAAAACCGACGCCTAACCGGTCGGATACGCCGACCAGTTGCCCACCGCCATCTATCCTTCTAACCGCCACCCAGCGCATCTCGTCTGCGTCGCCGATATTGCCAACCAGTGCCACCAGTTCATCTGCACCTGGGGTGGTGAAACTGCCGGGCGATGGGAATGCGACCCAGTGACCGGTGTTTTCCTCTCCCAGCACCGCCGATACGATAGTCTGCTCATCCGGAAATGGGGTGGCTGTGGGTTCAGGCTCTGGCATGCTGGTGGGCAGATAGACTGAAGTGGCGGCAGGCCTTGCAGGGAGCGGCAGCGGAGACGGTGTCGGGGGAAGGTAAGGCGTGGCGAGCGGCACACTGGATGGTTGCCACAGCGACGGGGTTGCAGGATGATTTTCGGACCTCTGGCAGGCGGAAAATACCGTAACAAGCACAAAGATTAAGGCGAGCCATATTACTGGCCAGCGGCATCCATTCTGCCCGGACGGGACTGCGGACCGGGGACTTTGGACTGAGGACTGCGAGCATATTACCGGCCAGCGGCATCCATTCTGCCCGGACTCCGATATGTGACGGTTCGGGTTGAACTGGCTCATGCGGCAGGCATGTCCCTATGCCGGGGCCTCTCTATGTTCCGTGACACCCGCCATAAGTAATCCCAGCATCTCCTTGGTAGCCTGGCTGGCCGGCAGGGTGTCCACGATCTGTCCCCGGTACATCACCGCGATGCGATCGGAGAGGGCCATAATTTCATCCAGTTCAGCCGAGACGAGTAACACAGCACAGCCGGCATCTCGCATACGCACGATCTCTCTGTGTATGTACTCGATCGAGCCAACATCCAGCCCGCGTGTGGGTTGATTGGCGATCAGCAATTTGATCGGACGGGAAAGCTCGCGGGCTACGATCACCTTCTGCTGATTTCCTCCGGACAATTTGGATGCCGGAAGGTAAGGGCTGGGTGTGCGGATATCGAACTCCTGCACCAGTCGCCGCGCGTGTCTGTCTATTTCCTGATAGTTGAGCACTTTGTGGCGGGCGAACGGCTCGAGGTAGTAAGTGCTCAATATCAGATTGTCGGTTACCGGGTAGGAAATCACCAGCCCATAACGCTGACGGTCCTCTGGGATGTGGGCGACCCCGGCCTCGATAATATGACGTGGGGAGGCATGCGCAAGCTCATGTCCCTCAATGGCAATGCTGCCACTGAGTGGCCGCCGCAATCCGGTGAGTGCTTCGACCAGCTCGGTCTGACCATTGCCCTGCACCCCGGCAATGCCCAGCACCTCGCCGGCCTGCACGGAGAAAGAGACACCACGCACTACCTCGACGCCCCTGTCATCGGCCACGTGCAGGTTCGCGACGCGCAACACCTCCGCGCCCGGCCGTGCCGGGTCCTTGTCAACCGTGAGGATTACCTCGCGTCCCACCATCATCTCCGCCAGGTGAGCCTGGTCCGTCTCCTGGGGGCTTACCGTGCCGACAACCCGGCCGGCCCGCATCACGGTAATCCGATCGGCTACGGCGAGCACCTCTTTCAGCTTGTGAGTGATGAAGATAATGGAGACTCCCTGCGAGGCCAGTTCGCGCATGGTGCGGAACAGCTCCTCGGACTCCTGGGGCGTCAGCACGGCTGTCGGCTCGTCCAGGATGAGTATCTCCGCCTTGCGGTAGAGGGCTTTGATGATCTCCACACGCTGCTGCACACCGACAGGCAGCTCGCGGACGCGGGCGTCCGGGTTCACGTCCAACCCGTACCTTTTGGAGAGTTCCCGCACCTGCTCAGCCACCTTACGCCTGTCGAGGACTGCCCCTCGGGACGTTTCGGCGCCCAGCATGATGTTCTCGGCCACGGTGAAGACCGGGATGAGCATAAAGTGCTGATGTACCATGCCGATGCCGTGAGCAATGGCGTCTTTCGGGGTGTGGATTTCCACTCTCCTGCCGTCCAGAAAGATTTCCCCTTCGTCAGGCTCATACAGGCCGTAAATGATGTTCATCAGAGTGGTCTTTCCGGCGCCGTTCTCGCCTAGTAACGCGTGAATCTCGCCTTTGCGCAGCTCAAAATCCACGTGATCGTTGGCCAGAACACCCGGAAAGCGCTTCGTGATCCCTTGTGTTTGAAGAGCCAGCCCCATTGTCCACCCCATCGGCATTTTATTTCTCGTAAGGCACTCCATCTGCTGCAGGTGGCGTGGTCCTCCCGATGACGCCGGTCAGGATCACTATAGTCAGCAAATAGGGCACCAGGCCGACGATATAAGCCTGCTGCAGAAAGGCCCATTGAGGGGGGATCTGCTCGCGGAAAAACTGGAGATTGATCTGAAGGGCCTGAGCAGCGCCGAAGACCAGAGCTGCCGCCCATGCGCCGAAGGGCGACCAGTTGCCGAAGATCATTGCCGCAAGGGCGATGAAGCCACGCCCGTTGGTCATCAGGGGCTCAAAGGAGGGCACCGATTCAAGTGTGAAGTAGGCTCCACCCAGCCCGGCGATCAGCCCGCCGATGATGACATTGGCGTAGCGCATCCGCGAGACATTGATCCCCACTGTATCGGCGGCACGTGGATGTTCACCCACGGCGCGGGTACGCAATCCCCAGCGGGTGTAGAACAGGATAAAGTGGGTGAGCAACACAAGCAATATCGCTGCCACCGCAATGGGCTGTTGCTCGAAAATACGTCCCGCCACGGGTATGTCGGCAAGCACGGGGACGCGCAGACGGGGCAACACCCCCGGGGCATGGGGAACCTGTCCCCCGAAGATGCTGCCTTTCTCGAAGAACAACTGCCGGTTCAGAAAGCCGGAGATGCCGATGGCGAGAATATTAATCACCGTCCCGCCGATGATCTGGTCCACCTTATATGTCACGGACAGCACCGCGTGCAATAACCCCAGCAGCCCGCCGGTGAGGACGGCCACCAGGACGCCCGCAAGCAGGCTGGGCAGGGGTGCAACTCCAAGAATGGTGTTCAGGTAAATGGCAGCAAACCAGCCGAAGAAAGCAGAGGCCAGCATCATCCCCTCGATGCCGATGTTGACCACACCGGCCCGCTCGCAGTAGATACCGCACAAGGCCCCCAGCGTCAGTGGAGTGGCCACGGCGATGGTAGTGGCCAGCATGCTGACCACGATCACCAGTGGCGAGACTCTGCTTCCACCCACCAGTATCACTATACCGATGAGAATCAGGATGATCAGACCGATGAATCCCAGCCGTCGCCAGTCCACAGCTCCCCTCCTTAACCGCCCCAGCCCCGCGTGAGTACCAGCTTTTCCTCCTCGACACGGATGCGGTAAAGCCACCTGACGATGGCGTCGGCGGCCACAAAGAGGAGGATGAGGGCCTGGATCACCGAAATAACATCTACCGGAATTTGGGTGAGAAATTGCATGCGCGTGGCCCCATTACGCATCGCACCCCAGAGTAATGAAGCCAGCACCACCCCCAGAGGATGTGTCTTGCCCAGCAGCGCGATGGCAATCGCGTCGAATCCATACCCCACGGAGAAGCCCAACTCGTGGCGGTAATTGAGCGCGGTTACCTCAATCGCACCGGCCAGTCCTGCCAGCATGCCCGAGAGCATCATTGAGATGACGATGATGCGCGACACGTTCACGCCAGCATAGCGTGCCGCATCGGGATTGGCTCCGGCCGTGCGAATCTCGAACCCCAGCGTGGTCTTTTGGAGAAGCCACCACACTGCCCCTGCCACCAGCAGGGCGAGGACAAAGCCCCAATGAAAACGGTAACCAGGGAATATAGGGGGGATACGCGCGCTCTGGGCGATCTCGGGGGTACGCGCGACGACATTCAGTGGGTTGGGATCCTTCATCGGCCCGTTGAGCAGGTAACTGGTCATATTCAGAGCGATGTAGTTCATCATAATCGTGTTGATGACCTCGTGACCACCGGTGCGGGCCTTCAGCCAGCCTGGGATGGCGCCCCATATTGCGCCGGCCATCATACCTGCGCCAACCGCCAGCGGGAGATGGACGATTGCCGGTAAACTCACCCCCAACAATTCCGGCAACTTGTAGCCGATCCAGGCAGCCATAACCGCACCCAGGGCAAGCTGACCCTCTGCGCCGATGTTGAACAGCCCTCCCTTAAAGGCCAGAGCCACGGCGAGGCCGGCGAAAATATAGGGCGTGGCCCATACCGTCGTCTCGCTCCAGGCTCTGGCGGAGCCAACCGCGCCCTGGAACAGGCCTCTATAGGCTGCAAGAGGGTCACCGCCAGCGAGTAAGATGATCAGTGCTCCGACTACCAATGCGGTAAATACTGCCAGTATGGGCACTATTGCCATATTAAAAAAAGGCCTCACAGACTTGATGCGCTCGGAGGCCTTTTTCAATTCAGATATGCGCATTGTTGTACTCCCATAGAGATGGGCAGTGCGCCTGCCCCTCGCAAGTACTGGCTATATTTGTAACGTAGGGCGGGATAACTCCCGCCCTACGGGTCGTTCCCCTACGGCAGGGGTGGGCCCCCTGACCGGGCTGAAACTTCATTCAGGCTTGGCCGGCGTCACTCCGGTCTGGAGAGAGCCGTCTTTCAGGGCTTTGTCAATTTCCTGGATCCTGGCCTTGACATCCGCTGGCACCTTATCCTCGAACTCGTGGTAAGGAGCAAGGCCGGCTGCACCCACATAGTTGCCACCCTGAGGGAACTTGCCCTCTTTGGCCAATTTGATCAGCTCAAAAGTGCCTGGCGTGAGCAACTTCATCGCGCTGGTGAGCAACACTTTCTGGGCCTCAGGGACGGTGTAGTACTGATCGGTGTCAACCCCGATGGCCATCACGCCCTTCTCAGCACAACCAAGCAGTGCACCGTTGCCGGTCTTGCCGCCCGCACCGAAGACGACATCCACCCCTTTGTCAATCATCGAGAGAGCGGTAGTCTTGCCCCACTCAGGATCAGTGAAGGTCTTATCGAAGCCAACGTCGTTATGGTACACCACGTTAACTTCGATGTTCGGGTTAATGTACTTTGCCCCGGCGCGGTAACCCTCGCCGAAGCGCCAGACCGGGGGCACGGCATCGGTTCCCAACACAGCGCCGATCTTGCCGCTCTTAGACATCATAGCCGCCAGAGCACCCGCCAGGAAACCGGACTGGTCCTCAGGAAAGATCAGGCCGACGACATTAGGCACCTCGGTGCCAGGAGCCTGGAACTGATCCACGCCGATAAACTTAATGTTGGGGTATTTCTTGCCGGCTGCCTGGGTCGCCTCACCGAGTGCAAAGCCAACCGTCACGATCACGTCAAACCCGGCGTCTGCAAACTGAGCAATGTTCTTGTCATAGTCTTTTGAGTCGGTAGTCTCGATGTACTGGATCAGCGCCCCAAGTTCCTTTTCGGCCTGCTGCACTCCCTCCCAGGTGGACTGGTTGAATGATTTGTCGTCAATCTTACCCACATCGGTCACCAGACCCACACAGAAGACCTCCGGCTTGGGGCAGTCCTCAACGCTTAGCTTTGCCGGTTTCTTGGGGGCACAGCCCACCAGCATGGTCACAATAGTTATCAGGCTTGCCACTGCAAAGAGTCGCTTGAGCATTTTGATCCTCCTTCATTGTGACTATATGGTTATGGAAGCTGCATGTGGGGTTCACCAGATCAGTCAGCAGATTTTAATGTGCTCACCCCCTTTCGTCCGTCTCCCGCTCTGTGTTACGGTCACCGATACGGTCGCGGTAGCTGTGTCAACGCGGAGCGCCCGGATTCCAACCGGTTGAGCAGTT
>Ga0124943_1081364_pt1 | contig 12572 bp, 7 predicted proteins | sample YNPNP_0700MetaT_FD_92943 | JGI IMG/M metagenome (GOLD analysis project Ga0124943, IMG submission 92943) | Anoxygenic and chlorotrophic microbial mat microbial communities from Yellowstone National Park, USA - YNP NP_0700 MetaT (Metagenome... ... | reverse complement strand
GAAAAAGTATAAAGATAACCTTTAAGTAACCAATTGTTTATGTACAACTTCCTCTGGATTTTACTATTGACACTCAATGATTATCTCCTACATTTGCTTTTTTTTACACCTAATTAACTAATTTTTAGTGGTAAAAAAATTAGTTCTTGCCCACCACAAATTACCATCTATAATGTGCAAATGCACGGTTTGCCTCTGCCATTTTGTGTGTATCTTCTCGTTTTTTCATCGCTTGAGAAGCTTCTTTTTTGTATGCTGCCAGAATTTCCTCTGCTAATTTTTCTCTAATAGATTTTCCTTTCTTTGTTTTTGCATACATAATTAACCATCTCATAGCCATATTTTCACTTCGTGCTTGAGGAACTTCTACTGGTATTTGGTATGTCGCACCACCTATTCTACGTGGTTTTAGTTCTACTAACGGTCTCACATTTTCTATTGCTTGAAGGAAAACTTTTAAAGGTTCTTCGCCTGTTTTTTCTTTTAAAATATTGAACATGTCGTAAACAATTTTCATCGCCAAATTTTTCTTTCCTCTAAAATTTATTTTGTTAATAAATTTTTGTACTAAAACATTATTATATTTTATATCAGGTTTGTTTATTTCACGTTTTTTTACTGGTCTTCGTGACATAGTTATTTACCTACCTTCTGAGGACGTTTAGCCCCGTATTTTGATCTACTTTGTTTTCTATTTTCTACTCCAGTTGCATCTAAAACACCGCGTATTATATGATAACGCACCCCAGGCAAATCTTTTACTCTGCCACCACGAACTAATACTATTGAATGCTCCTGTAAATTATGTCCTATGCCAGGAATATAACTTGTTACTTCAGTGCCACCGGCTAACTTTACTTTTGCAACTTTTCTCAATGCAGAATTAGGTTTTTTTGGTGTCATTATATAAACTCTTGTACAAACACCTCTTTTTTGTGGACAACTTTTTAATGCGGGTGATTTTGATTTATATTTTACTGGTTTTCTAGGATTCTTCACTAATTGGTTTACTGTTGGCATAGTTTATTACTCCTGATTATATAATTTTTACATTTCTAAATTTTTAAAATCTTTTCTCCAATATCAACATTTTCTTGCATCATCGGCATAGCTTCTTCAGCATAAAATCCTGTTCCAGCAGGAATTAAATGTCCTATTATAACATTTTCTTTCAACCCTTTGAGATTATCTATTTTTCCCTCAATTGCTGCTTCTGTTAAAACTTTACTTGTTTCTTGGAATGATGCTGCAGATAAAAAAGATTCTGCAGAACTGGCAACTTTAGTAATTCCTAATAAAATAGGTTCTGCTTTTGCTTGACGAATTTGTTTCAATTCTTCTGCATTGGCACCTTTTTCTTTGCGTAAAATCCTTTTTTCTTCTTCAATCTTTTCAACTTCTTGTTCAAAAAGTTTTTTTGGAACTATTTCTCCATAAATAAATTCATAAAATTTTTTGTCTTTTCTTGGTTTTGGTGGCAAACCAGGGTCTATAATTCTTACAAAAGATAACATCTGTTTTATAATTATTTCTATATGTTTATCACTTACTGTTACTCCTTGTAACCTATAAACTTGTTGTATTTCATTTAATAAAAATTCTTGTGTATGTTGTGGACCACGAACTTCAAGATATTTGTGTGGATCAATTACGCCATCTGTTAACGGTTCTCCTGCTTCAACTTTGTCATCTTCATAAACTAACAAATGTCTTCCCGGAGGTAATGTATATGTTTTTTCTTTCCCAGATTTTTCATTTTTTATAGTAATAATGGTTTCTATATTAGTTTTTTTAGTTTCTTCATCAATATGTTCCAATGTATTAATTTTTACTCTACCATCAATTTCTGATATAATTGCAGAGTTTTTTGGATGTCTTGCCTCAAAAAGTTCTTCAACACGTGGTAATCCACCAGTTATATCTTTTGTTTTAATTTCTTCTCGTGGAATTTTAGCTATTATATCACCACTTTTTACTTCTTCTTCATCTTCAAATAAAATTATTGCATCTACAGGAAGTGCATATGTTGAAAGAATTTTTTTATTGTTGCTAACAATATTTACTCTTGGATTAACTTTTCCTTTGTAAGGTAAAACACGTTTTTCTTCTGTCCCACCACCAGCTTTTCTATGTTCAGTAATCAATGTTTTACCTTCTACCAAATCTACATATTGTATTGTTCCTGACTTTTCTGCTACAATTGGGATAGAATAAGAATCCCATTCCGCAATTAAATCACCTTTTTTTACCTTTGAACCATTTTCTAAATATACTCTTGTTCCGTAAGGCAATTCCCAATTTTGTCTTTGTTTTGTGTTTTCATTTATAACCCTAATTGCTGCATTTGTGGTTATCAAAATTAAAACATTTTTACCTTCTTCTTTTTTACTCACAACTTTAAAGTTTATATGTTCTAAAACTCCATCAAATGGTGCAACAATTTTTGGTTGTTTTATAACCCTTGCTGCTGCGCCACCTATATGGAATGTTCTTAGTGTAAGTTGTGTACCTGGTTCACCAATTGATTGTGCAGCTACTACACCAACAGATTCACCTACTTTTACCAACTCGCCTTTTGCTAAATCTATTCCATAACATTTTGAACAAACACCTTCTTTACTTTCACAAGTTAAAACTGATCGTATCCTTATACTTTCAATACCTGCTTTAACAATTTCTTTTGCTTGTTCTTTTGTAATCATTTCTCCAGATTTTACAATAATCTTTGGATGGATTTCTCCTGTTTTTTCATCTACTTGGTCTACAACAATGTCGTTTAATACAACTTTACCATAAATCCTTTCTTCTAAAAATTCAATTATTTCATCACCAACTTTTAGTGAAGAAACTTTTATACCTTTAATTGTTCCGCAATCTTCTTCTGAAATTACAACATGGTGTGCAACATCAACTAATCTACGAGTTAAATATCCTGCATCTGCAGTTTTTAATGCAGTATCAGCAAGACCTTTTCTACCACCATGAGTTGAAATAAAATATTCTAAAATTGTTAACCCTTCTCTAAAATTTGATACTACAGGTGTCTCAATAATTTCACCAATTTGTCCACTGATTTTTTTCTGTGGTCTGGACATCAAACCTCTCATTGCTGCAAGCTGTTTTACTTGGTCAATGTTTCCTCTTGCACCAGATATTGACATTGAATAAACAGAATTAAACCTTGGTTGACCAGGCATTGTTGGCCTGGAATCTTGTTCTTTCATTTTTTCTTGCATTTTTTTTGTTATAATATCTGTGGTTTCTGTCCATACATCAATTATTGAATTATATCGTTCTGATTCAGTAATTAAACCCTGTTTTGCTTGTTGTTCAATTTCTTTAACTTTTTTTCTTGAATTTTCTATATAAATATTTTTATCTTCAGGAATTAACATGTCATCAATAGATATTGTCATTCCAACCATTGTTGCATAATGATAACCAATATTTTTTGCTTTATCTAAAAAATCTACTGTAGTATAAATACCATATTTTTGATAAATTTTTTCAATAATTTCCACGAGATCACGTTTACCAAGAGCTTTGTTTGGAACTTCTATTCCATCAGGAACAATTTTTTTAAACAAAATCCTACCTACTACAGAATAGTCTTTCCAATTTTTTACATCTCTATAATCTTTTAATTCTGGCTCAATGAAATTATTTATTCCATAAACTTTTACCCTTGCATTTAAGTTTACTAAACCATGTTGATATGCACAAACAACCTCATCTGTAGAAGTAAAAAATCTTCCTTCACCTTTTTCGTTCATTTTTTCTAATGTCATACAATATATTCCAATAACCATATCTTGTGTTGGTCCTACTAAAGGTTTTCCATTTGCAGGAGAAAATAAGTTGTTTGTTGACATAATAATTAGTCTTGATTCCAACTGTGCTTCTAAAGTAAGTGGTACATAAACACCCATTTGATCCCCATCAAAATCTGCATTAAAAGCAGAACATACTAAAGGATGTAATTGTATAGCTTTACCTTCAATTAATATTGGTTCAAAAGCTTGAATACTTGCCCTGTGTAATGTCGGCGCACGGTTTAATAAAACAGGATGATGTTTTGTAACTTCTTCTAAAATATCCCAAATTTCAGGTGAAGATTGTCTAAAATAATTTTTTGCTGTTTTCAGTGGAATATTATATTTTTTTATTAGACGGTGCAAAACAAATGGTCTAAATAATTCTAACGCCATTTCTTTTGGTAAACCACATTGATGTAATTTTAGTGTTGGTCCTACTACTATAACACTTCTACCTGAATAATCTATTCTTTTACCTAAAAGATTTTGTCTGAAACGGCCTTGTTTCCCTTTTAAAATATCTGATAAAGATTTTAAAGGACGTTTTTGTGAACCCATAACTGGACGTTTCCTTGTACTGTTCTCAAAAAGTGAATCAACAGCTTCTTGTAATAAACGTTTTTCATTTAACAAAATTAGTTTTGGTGCATCTTTTGTAGTTCCAGTTAAAGTTCTAAATTTTTTTAGACGATTGTTCCTGTTAATTATTCTCCTATAAAGCTCATTCAAATCACTACTTGCAAACCTTCCTCCTTCCAATGGTACAAGAGGCCTTAAATCTGGTGGTAAAACAGGTAATACTTGTATAATCATCCATTCAGGTTTTGTATTTGTGTCAATGAAATTTTCTATTAACCTAAATCTTCGTATAAGTTTACCACGGTTTGGGTCCGAAATTTCTTCTAAACCATATTTTTCATATAAACTTTCAATAGAACTTATCCCTTTTGATGATAAATTTTCACTGTTGTTTGATAGTATATCTACTAATTTTGTAAAATTAAATTTTGCTAAATCTTCTGAACTAACATTTTTTTCTTTTAATTTATGAACAAAATTGTTTAATTCATCTTTTTTACTGGAAAAATTTTGTTTTAAATCTTCTATAATTATAGCCATCTCTTCATTGTCTTCATTTAGTGAATCTACATTGCGTTTATATATTTCAATTAATTTTTTTACTTTGTTTCTATTTTCATCTTTTGAAATATCCAACAATTTTTCTCTTATTATGTCCAGTTCTAATTTTAAATTAATTTCTCGAAGTAAAGTTAAAATTGCTTCTGCATTTGTTTGAACTTTTGCTTGTAAAATATTGTTCGGGTCAGCAAGATTTCCTGCATACTTGTCTATAATATGTCTATCAGTCGGAGAGTTGTAATTTAATATTGTTTTCCGTGGGATTGTTTCTCCATTTTCTTTTATGTCCTTAACTACTATCCATTTATTTAAACCATAAACTATATTTGAAACTTCTAATGGTGAAAGATCTAAAACTAATCCTATTCTTGACGGTGGCTTGCTAAAATACCATAAATGTGCAACAGGTGCATCAAGAATTATATGTCCCATACGTTCTCTTCTAACACGTGATTCTGTAACTTCTACACCGCATCTGTCACAAACAACTTCTTTATGTCGCGCAGAAGAAGCAAATTTGTATTTTCCACAACTACATTCATAATCTTTTACAGGACCAAAAATTTTTTCACAAAATAAACCATCTCGTTCTGGTTTTAATGTTCTATAGTTTAATGTTTCAGTTTTTTTTACTTCACCAAAAGATATCTCTTTAATTTTTTCTGGAGACATTAAAGATATTTTTAACGCTCCAAAGTTTAACATATCCAACTCTTGTTTTTTCTTTTGTACTGAACTCATAAATTTTTTAACTCCTTGAGAAATTATTCCTCTACTTACTTTCTTTAGAAATATAAAACTTGTATTATTTTATATAAACTCTAATTTGAAAATTATAATATGGACTTAGATTTGTTTTTTTCTTCTGTTTTGTCAAATTTTGTTTTAAACTTCTGTTTTTTTGGTAACAATTCTATATTCATCGCTAATGATTGTAATTCTTTTATTAATACTTTAAATGATTCCGGTACCCCAATGTGTGTTATTGGTTCACCTTTAATTATTGATTCATAAACTTTTCTTCTACCAACTACATCATCACTTTTTACTGTAAGAAATTCTTGTAAAGTATATGCTGCTCCATACCCTTCTAATGCCCAAACTTCCATTTCTCCAAATCTTTGTCCTCCAAAATGTGCTTTCCCACCTAAAGGTTGTTTAGTTACTAAAGAGTAAGGACCGGTACTCCTTGCATGAATTTTATCTTCTACCATGTGGATAAGTTTCATCATATACATATTCCCAACCAAAATTTTTTCCATAAAAGGTTCACCAGTTCTACCATCATAAAGTGTTATCCTACAATTGTCATCTGGCAAATATTTTTCTGGCACACCTTTTGACCTTAAATAATTTTTTGCTTCTTTGATTTTTTCAATAACATCATTCTCTTTTGCACAATCAAATGGCGGAGTTAAAAATTGTATATTTAATACTTTTGCTGACCAACCTAACATTAATTCTAACAATTGACCAACATTCATTCTTGAAGGAACACCTAACGGTGATAATAAAATGTCAACAGGTGTTCCGTCTGGAAGATAGGGCATGTCTTCTTCTCTCATAATTTTTGCTACAATACCTTTGTTTCCATGCCGACCAGAAATTTTGTCTCCTACTTGTATTTTTCTTAATGAAGCAATATAAACTTTTACAGATTTTATTACTGTAAGAGGAAGTTCATCTCCATGTTCTTTTTTATATTTTTCTTTTTCTTTTAAACTCTCATATTCTTGCCATAATTGTTTATAATATTTTTCTATAATATTTTTATTTTTTTTATCAGAAACTGATATTACATGTTCTTTTTCTTCTTCCAACTTCTTTTTTATATTTAAATAATATTCTTTTATTTCATCATTAAATTTTTTCTTTTCGTTTTTAGTTAGTTTTTTCCCTCTGACAAGAACTTGTTTCCAAATAACTTTTCCTTTAACACCCGGAGGAACAATCAATGATGCATCTTTACCAGCTTCAAGCTTTTTACCAAAAATTGCTTGTAAAAGTTTTTCTTCTACAGTAACAATCTGTTCACCTGCAGGCGTAACTTTTCCAACTAAAACATCGTCTGTTTTTACTTCAGTTCCGATCCTTACAATACCTTCTGCATCTAAATTGTGTAACATTTCTTCTGATAAACCAGGTACGTCTCTTGTAATTTCTTCCGGACCTAATTTTGTCTCACGTGCATCTGTTGAAAATTCTGTTATTGTAATAGAAGAGAAATAATCTTCTTTTACAAGTTTTTCTGAAATTAAAATAGCATCTTCAAAATTATATCCTTCAAAACTCATAAATGCAACATTAACATTTCTTCCTAAAGATAATTGTCCATCGTCAGAACACAGACTATTTGCTAAAACAGTCCCTTTGTCAATCTTTTGTCCTGTTCTTACTGCAGGACGAAAATTTATACAAGTATCTTGGTTGCTTCTCTGATATTTTGGTAAATGATAAGTTTCTATCTCTGATTTATCGTTAACAATAACTATTTGTGAAGCATCAACAAATAATACTTCTCCTGCTGTTTTAGCAATTATTGCCCCACCCATATCATGGGCAATTTTTGATTCTACACCAGTTGCTATCAATGGTTTTTCTGGAAGTATTATAGGTACAGATTGTCTTTGCATATTTGCGCCCATTAATGCTCTGTTACTATCATCATTTTCAAGAAATGGAATTAATGCCGCAGAAACAGATAACATTTGTTGTGGTGATATGTCAATATAATCAACATCTTTTGAACTAACATATTTTATCTCACCTTTTTCTCGTGCAAGAATAGTGTCGTTTTTAATTCTATTACCCACAAGTTCTACATCTGCAGGTGCAATTATTACTTCATCTTCTTGGTCTGCTGTTAAATATTCTGTCTCATCAGTTACTATCCCATTTTTAACTTTTCTATACGGAGTTTCAATAATTCCAAACTTATTTACTTTAGCATATAAAGCTAACGAAGTTATTAATCCAATATTTGCACCTTCAGGTGTCTCAATAGGACATATTCTACCATAATGTGTATAATGCACATCACGTACTTCAAATCCTGCATGTTTTCTGCTAAGTCCCCCAGGACCTAATGCAGATAATCTACGTTTTGATGTAAGTTCACTTAACAAGTTTGTTTGGTCTAAAAACTGTGATAATTCACCTGTTGCAAAAAATTTTTTTATGCTTGATACAACCATAGAGTTGTTAATAACATTTTTTGGTGTTGCTTGGCCTAATTCTATTGTATTCATCTGTTCACGAGTTAACCTTGCCATACCTACTAAACCTATCCTAAACTGATTCTCTAACTGTTCTCCAACAGGTCTTATGTGACGATTGCCTAAATGGTCAATGTCATCAATTTGAGGGGTGACACCATTTTTGAACGTCTCACCATTGTTAAGTTTTAGTAAAAATTTTATTGTTGCAATTATGTCTACTACAGTAACTGTTCTTGTGTTTGCTGTCGGTTCCTCAAATTCTATATCTCCAAATTTTATATCTTTTATTTCATCAAATATAGGTGCTAATTTTCGGTTAATTTTGTATCTACCAATTTTTGATAAATCATATCTTTTAGGATTAAATAATAAACTGTCTAAATAATTTTTTGCTACTCGGAAATCTAACATAAAGTGTTGTTGAAGAACTTTATAAATATGTTGTACAGCTTCCTGGTAAGTTAATGTTTTATCTTCTTCTAAAGTTTTTACTATAGCAATGTTTTTATCAGAATTTGAGATAACTGATACTTCAGTAATTTGTAATTTTTTTATTTTTTCAATCAAACTTTTATCTAATTCACTGAAAGATTCTATTACTTCACCCGTAGTTTCATCTATAATTTGTTGTGCGAGACGGTATGGTTTTTCTTGCCGTTCTAACATTGCTTCCAATTTGGAAATTTCTATATTTTCTTTTATACAAAATATGTTTATAATTTCTTCTGTAGTAAGACCTAATGCTCTTAAAAATGTCGTAACATAAATTTTTCTTCTTTTGTCTATCATTACATATAATAAGTTTTCGTTGTCAAAAACAAATTCTAACCACGAACCACGATACGGTATAATAGCAGCTTTGTACAATTTTTTACCATACTGTGATATGTCATTATCCTCATCTTCTTCAAAAATTACTCCTGCTGAACGATGTATTTGTGTTATAATAACACGTTCTGCACCGTTTATTATAAAAGAACAAGTTGGGGTCATTAAAGGTATGTCAGCTAAATAAACTTTTTCATCAATTATAGTCGGTTCACCTGTTTGTTTTCTTTTTATTAATCTAAAATTTACAACTAATCTTGATTCAAAAGATCTTCCTGTTAATCTTGCTGATTCGTTTGCATAATCAAATCTGTGTGCTGGTTCAATAAGTTTTAAATTAATAGTTTTGTTATCTTCTGCAGGATATTTTGGTTCAAGAAGTTCATATCCATTATATTGTAAAATTAAACTTCCATCATTGTTTGATATTCCTTGTGGTACTACACGAGATTTTATTCCAATTTCATCCAATTGTGTCTTTATTTTTTTTGCTTCTTCATCTTCTACATCATCCATAACAATTGAAGGTAACAAATTAGTTATTCTTTCAATATCTTTAATATTTTTTTTAGTTATCTTTGCTAATAAATTTATAGATTTTCGTTTTGCACGAATGTCTTCAGGTAAACTTTCTACAAAAATAGTGCTTTTACCTGCAATACCAAAAACGTCTAAAAATGCGCCATGAATACCCACCCATTTACGTTCTTTTAGGTCTATATCTTTTTGTAAAAAATCGTCATAAGAATTTTTTTGTAGTTCAACAAAATGTGGTAGTTCAATAGGTGTTTTTGTTTTAGCGAAACTATATTGTTTCATAAATTTGGTATAATTCTCCTATATTTATTTTTGGAATATAATAAAAATTTTTCTTTGGTTATCTTGTATGAAAAAACTTTTGTGTAAGACAAATTTTCCACATAACTTTAAGTTTACGGCTCATTGTTGTTACTACTATCTATTAGTAATTATTTCTATCTAAAACTATCAAATCAATCCTTATGTAGCCAATTAAGTTACTCCCTCTTCAACGGAAGTTTAATATTAACATTAATGACTACCAAGTTCATAACTTTAAACATTAAATCATTTAATGTTTTCAAACAAGATTAGCATTCTAAATTTTTATTATTTTTTAAAAAAGTAAGAGTTTATCACATCTTGAAAAAACTTTATTTTAATTCAACTTGTGCTCCAGCAGATTCTACTTTCTTTTTAATTTCTTCTGCTTGTTCTTTTGGAATATTTTCTTTTATTGCTTTAGGAACACTATCTACGAAATCTTTTGCTTCTTTTAGTCCTAAGCCAGTAATTTCTCTAATAACTTTTATAACCTGAATTTTGTTTGCACCAGCATTTGTTAACATTACAGTAAATTCTGTTTTATCTGCTGCAGCAGCGCCGGTGGCAGGTGCACCACTTACTTGTGGCATAAAACCTACTGACGCTTGGGCTTTTATACCAAATTTTTCTTCTAATGATTTCACAAGTTCTGATAATTCTAATACGGTAAGATTACTAATTCCTTCTACTATAGATTCTTTTGTCATTTTTTCTGTCATTTTTTCCTCCTTAAATATATGTTTTTACTTTTTATTTTTTTCTTTCTGTTCTTTTAATTGGTTTAAAATGTTTAATAGTGAAGTTGTAGGTGCATTTAATATTGTATATAAATTGTTTATAGGACTAATTAATAATGATAAAAGTTTAAATATTAAAGTTTCTTTGCTTGGTATCTGTGAAATCTCTTTCAATTTTTCGTTGTTAACAATAGTATTAAACAAATATCCTCCAATGAGTTTCAGTTTTGTTCTTTCTTTTGAAAAATCGTTTAAAAATTTTACTACATCAATAACCTTATCTTCATTTTTGCAAATTATAACACTTATCGGGCCAGAAATAAATTCTGACAAATTAGTCATTGAAATCTTTTCTAAAGCCATTTTAATTAATCTATTTCTGTAAACATTAAATTTAGAATCAAATCCTGACATCGCTTTTTTTATCTGTGTAATATCTGCCACATTGAGCCCTTCATAAGAAGCAAATAAAACACATTTTGCAGAAGTAATTTCTTCTTGCAACGATGACATTATTTTTAACTTTTTTTCTCTTGTTAATCGTTTTTTTACTGCGACACGTTCCATAAATTATTCCTCTATTATTATATTAGGAATTAATAAACCTAAAGAAATTGAAAAATCTTTTGGTGACCAAGAATATTCTATGTTAATACAACTTTTTTTTGTTAGATATATCATATTACCCAAATTAATTGTAAACAAAAAATTTTCACCACTGAGATTGTAGTTATTAATATTATCAACCAACTCAGTTTTTCTTAAAATTAATTTTGTTCCTAAATAAGGATATAAAAATGATAACATTTTTTTTGCTACTGCAATTCCTGCTGAATAATCAAAAATTGTAAATGTTGTGTTAGTAGCAAAATTGTTGTTTACTGTATTAAAATTAAGTCCGTAACTATCAATATTTAATGTCGTTATGATAGATGGGTTAACAAATGTTTCAGGAAATATTATATAACCTAACCCACCAGTTATATTTACCCCAAAATTGTTATCATTTTTTGTTGAACTTAATTTCTGCCCAGAATTTTCAAATATCAACGATTTGTTATACAAAGTTCCTAATTTTATGTTAATGAAAAAATTTTTTAGGTATTTTAGTTTGTATGTTAAACCTATTTTATATGAATTTAAAAAAGTTCTGCTATTATATTCTGTAAATACTGTGCTAAAATATTGATATGAATTACCACTTAAATCTAACAATATTTTTTGTGTGTCTACATTTTGAAACTTGCTGTTTTTCTCAGAATAATTAAAATAAGCGCTGACTCTAAAATTTCCGTTTGAAAAATCTTTTTGTATATCAAAAAAATCTAATGAAAAACATTTAGTAGAAAAAAATAGCGCAACTAAATATACCCCTACGGCTTTTTTGTTCATTATGAAAAATTTATGAAATATTTATGAAATATTAAACTCATTAACACCAAAAAAATTCACACCAAAATACTAATTTAGTATAAATAAAATATGTTTTAAGATACAAACTTATCTGCTAACATTCAGTTTTGCAAGATACTAGAATATTGCATACCAAACACATAATTTTTTTATTAAACTTAACCATTTGCATATATGAAAAAGTATAACGCTGACCATGATTTAACCGATTGTTTTGGGCAAACTTTGTCAAAACCTATATTAACAAATAAAAGGTCTTATACTAAGTTTAAACTTCTTAACGCTTAAGTATCACCAGCACTGGAGGGTTAGTAACTAAACCTTTTTTTACTAAACCAAATAAGTCAAACTACGTAAGAGACAACAAATTTTTTTTATTCATTAAAAACCCCCTGGCAATGACCTACTCTTCCGACCGCGACTCAGCGGTAAGTACCATCGGCCCTGGAGAGCTTAACTTCCGGGTTCGGAATGTGTCCGGGTGTGACCCCTCCGGAATAATTACCAGGGGAATAATTTTTTAGCTGATTATTAAACCTACACAAACTTATAATTCATTAAAAATAGTTATTATTTAG
>Ga0124943_1075830_pt1 | contig 12745 bp, 18 predicted proteins | sample YNPNP_0700MetaT_FD_92943 | JGI IMG/M metagenome (GOLD analysis project Ga0124943, IMG submission 92943) | Anoxygenic and chlorotrophic microbial mat microbial communities from Yellowstone National Park, USA - YNP NP_0700 MetaT (Metagenome... ... | reverse complement strand
GGACATTATAAGACATACACCAGATAGAATCCATTTTTTTGGATCTGCATCTTCACTTTCAATATTTAGATTAGCAGTAAAGACATAAGTTGGTCCTCTATCAGAAGTCACATAAACAGGACATTAATATTAACCAGCAACTTTTTGTTTGCCTTCTTCAACAGCAATTACATTTACAACAGGAAGTTTTGGATGAAGCTCTTTGATTTTTTAATCAACTAAATAACCTTCTTATCCTTAACCTCCTATTTCCCAAGCGGCTCCTTCAAGAAATAGGCCATGAATATATTTTCCTTTTGGTGCATGAGCAGTGACTTCTTCTGGACCTTTCATTTATGTAACATTTGTTTGAAGTACCATATGATCAAGTGGAAGTTTGTATTGTCTGGCAATAACTTACATAATAGCAGTTAGATAAGACATAGGATTAAACAGATAAGAAATACAAAGAGATTTTGGTTCTTCTAAATCTTATTGCCAGATTGTAAGTTATTTATGTCTTTCATTTAAATCATTAAACCAAGGAACCAATAATTTTTTAGAATAATATGCAATTTTGCTCCATGTTTCTGGTACTTTATTAAAATTCAAAAATCTCATTAATACTTCCATAGCATCAGTCATATTTAATGCACCAGTTAATCCGAGTCTTAAATCTTCAAGACTCGTTTTAATTTCAACTAGCAAATTATTCATTCTTTCAATTTCTTATAACATAACTGTCAAAAATGGTGTTTTTTCTTTGATTCGCAATGTAATTTCAAATATATTAAATTCTGGAGGAATCATTTATTAAAGATTTTAAACAATCATTAATGTTTCTGTATCTTTTTTAGCAGTACTTCCTCTTTTCCCTCCTGATATTTCTAAAATAGTATTCATAATTAAATTGCATTATTCTAATAAAAATCCAATTTCTGCGTTTGGATGCATTGCAATCATGATAGGACTTTCAATTGGTAATTTTGTTTCAATATAATTTTTATATCCTTAGAAATCTAATTTACTTGCGTCTGGTGATTTAAATACAGGAACATGCGCCACATTGTCTGGAGGCTTAAATAGAGGCGATAAATTGATATTTTGCATCAATTCAGGCTTAATATACATTTTTAAATAAGTATTATTAGTTCTACGATCCCAATTATCAGTAATATGTCCTCCATACATGATTTCTCCATAAATATATCTTAAATCCTCATAAGGAATTATATCATATTTTTTTACATAATTTAAAAGAACATCTCCACAAATTGATAAATCCCCAAAATTGAAACTATAAGCTTTAGACCAACCTAAGCATCCAAATTTTTTTCTTCCCAGAATAACAGCATGGAAAAAACATAATCCAAAAAGAATGCTTTTAAACTCGGTCTATTTATTTGGTGGACATTAATTAATAAAATCTTAGCTAAATGTTGTCCAAGCTCTTAGTAAATTTGCTTTCATACTTTAACTCGCTTCATTTGCAATCTTTATACATGCTTATAAAATAGATTCTGGAATTATTTCTAGCGATGGCAGTGGTGGTGGTTCTGCTGATAAGAACACTCTGAAATTTGGATGAGCTGTGTTATAACATTATTCAAGAAAGCCTTCTAAGCCTCTGATTCCTTGCATCCATGTTTGCATTAAATGCAAATTTTATAACATAACCCAAGTTCCTTCTTTAGCAGCTTTAAACAAAGCATCTCTAGCTTTGTCTTCTTATCCTTATCCCATTGAAATATTGACAAACTTTCCATTAGCAAGCGTAAATCCTTATATATTCCCTATTTTTTCAATTTCATAAGTTGGATCAAATCCTGGAAACAATACAAAAAATAGTGGTGACTTTGTACTCATTTCATTATATACTTCACATATATCAAAAGGTTATTATTCTACGTATTTAGTACCCATTTCTGTCGCAATAAAGTCTACTAAAGCTGACGATAATCTATCTGGTCTCATTGCTCGCAGCAATAAAAGTCTATGAAACTTGCTTAAATCTTTAAATGATTTTGGCAAATCAGCTAATTCTGCTTTTTCTTCATTATACCATTTTCTCCATTATAAAGATTCAACTTCAAGGCTATTACAGAAATGTTCAAATGGCTTTAGTTATTCTAAGCCTTTGCATGATGCCCAAATTTATTCATTAAGAAAATTTTTTAATACGTCAGGCATTGGGCCAGGCTAAAGTTCTTATTTTCCATATATTAAATGATTAACTTCTTATTCATCCAATTTATTATCTCGAATTAATATTCTTAAGCACAACATCGTAGATACAATAATTTTATGTTTTTCGAACAAACCTCTTCTTGTCCAAATAAAACCATTATATGTTATTGCTTCTCTTAAATTTTCAACTCTTTTTTTAATTGATCGTGGTGTCATTGGTTCTTCGAGTTCTTTTTCTTCCTCTTCTTCTTATTCTTATTATTATTATGTTTATTATTTTTCAGTTATTTTTTCTTCTTATTTTTCTTCTTATTATTCTTCTCCTTCTTATTGTTTTTCTTCTTTTTCTTCAATTTCTTGCTTTTATTTTTCTTTTTCTTCTTATATTTCTTTTCCTTCCTCTTTCTTTTATTCTTCTACTTTTTCAATAATTTCTTCTTTTTTTTTCTCTTCTTCTTTCTCTTTAATTGCTGCTTTTTTCTCTGAAATTGAATCTATTGCACGATCAATCACCACAACAAATGATTCTAAGGAATATTTATAAAATGAGTGGATTTTTGCAAGATCTGTCAAAAGAAAATAAAATAGTGCACCCCTTTCTGCAACCATTCTATACATTTCACTTGCTTAATTAATTTTTGCTTCAGTTTTTTATGCAATTACTACTTTCTTTTATATTTCAACAGAAATTTTTTTTGAATTTTCTAAATTTTCTATTAACTCAATATTTTCCAAAATATCTCCTTATGCATTTGCCAATCTTGTAAGTAAATCATCTTCTAATTCCTTTAATTTAATTTTAAAATCATTTTATTGTTTAATTAATTTGATTTTTCTAGCTTATAATTATGGCCTTTCTTTTTGAACCACTAATGCTAATAATTAATCACTTAATCCTTCTTCTGTTACAGTAAAATTAATAATAGTAGTTTCAGCTTATATTTCTGGTGGATAATGTGGATTTGATAATTTAGTTTAAAGAAATAATTTAAAATCAGGAGACATCATTAAATCTTTTCCAGCAAATTTCATAATTTTATTTCTTCCTCTTTTAATATAAGCTCTTGCTACAATCGGCATTATTATTGCATCTATACTTTCACTCATATTTTCTATTAATAATGAAAATCCATTTTCTATTGCCAATTCTATATCTCTATTTAAGTTTGGTGCCCCAAGACGTGTGATTCGCAAGTTGTTAGCTTTTTCTTTTTCTTTTATCCATAAATTGCCTTACAATTATGGATCTATCATTAAAGGATATCTTTCAGAATTTGTTAATATTGTTCCATTTTCAATTGAAACAATGTCAGATGGCAAGCCTTCTTTATTCCATTTTGCTATTTCTGCCTCATTTGTTAATATTTTGATTGGCTACACATTCTCACTCATTTATATATTATTACTTATCATATATTTCACAAAATATTCATTCATCATTTTTTATCTAAATTATTTATTAAAAGGTCCGGCATAAGAAACGAATGCAGATGATACAAGAACATCTCCAACTATAACTTCCAATTATTTTTATTTTTCTTCTATACATTTTGCCCATCTTTCATTTTCAGAGCCAAGAGCTGTTATTAATCTATTTGCTAGATTTAATCTTCTTTCGCATCTTTCTGCTTCTTTGATTGCAGCTTCTTTTTCTGCAACCGCTTAATTAAATTTATTTACAATTATCGCTAGTTATTCATTTAATTTAGCAACTATTGCATCTATTTCATTTTTTTTTGCTGTTGCAATTTCTAATTGCTCTGTTGCCTCTTTTAATGCTTTTCTTTTTGGTTCTACTTCTTAGATTACATCCCAATATTTCACAATATTTATAACCCATACGCATATTCCTGCAGCTGCAGAAGATTTTCTTGCTATTACATCTCTTGTAAAATCTGGATTGCTTATATATTAACTTTTCACAACTTAGACATTTGAAGCAGGAACTAAGTTTGCATCTACAGTATCTTTAAAAGCTATTAATCTTTATACAAGATCTTCTGGATTTTGCATTAATTTTTTTGCTGCAGCCCAATCATATTTTTTTGGCTTCTTATTTTTATCTACTTCGATTGCTTCTGGCCAGAATCCAGCTAATAAAAATATTGTAGCTGCAAACACTTCAGGTATTCCTGGAGGAGGTTAAGCCCAAGCTTTTGCAATTTAGAAATCTTTTTTTGTTATCGAATTTAATGCAGCTTTGGCTTCTTCTACTAAAGGAATAGCAGCATCTAAGTCAGCTTATGCAGATCTTTTTTTCATATCAACATCTTTTTAAATAATTGCACATTTTTCTGCTTCTATGCTTGCTTTTTCGTTTTCTTTTTCAACTTTTGATTTTTCAATACCAACAGTTTGTGCATAACTATCTGCCTCTTTTCTTTTTACTTCTGCCTCTTCTCTTTTGACTTTCACTTCTTTTTCAATAACTGCTACAATGGCTGCAGTTTCTGTTAATTTTGCTAATCCATTTTCATATCTTTCTTTTTCTTCTTCTATCTTTTATTTTTTCTTTGCAAGCATTGATTTAAATAATGATATAAATTCCAAGAATGATTTTGGTGTAACATATATATATCTTCTTTCTAAATCTAAGATTTCTTATGCAAGTTAATTAACAATTTTGAAGCTATATGGTATGAATTTAACTATATTTTAATGTACCTCTTCTTCTCCTAATTCTACTTCTTTTAAGAAATTATCAGAAACACTAAGAAGTGCTTCTTCAGGCCAAGGTTAAAACCAGTCAATCACAGTACAATTGATAAGAGCTGGAAACTATCTTGCCCTTTTGCGAATATCTCCAACAGGCGAAAAGCATAAAGACATATGTAAATTCTTTTTAACTTTTGAAATAAACCAAGTCCAGCAATTATCAGGTGTATCTTTAATTCCATCTGATTTAACCTTTGCTCGAACTTAATTAATAATTCCTTCTTTTTCATCAGAATTATAGAGATCAGCTATTTCTCCTGAACTCAATAAATCATTTATATAGACTAAAAATCTTTCATTTATGATTTGGCCTTCTGTAAATAAAAATAGATATCCTTCTTCTTTGACTCCAGTTTTAAAATATAGTTATTATAAATCTGTTTTGAAATCATTAATGCTATAAGTACTAGAAATAACAATTGAAAATTATTAATATTGCATAATCCATGAAGCTAATTTAGATAAAGATTATTTTCCTGATCCACCAATTCCAATCAAAAGGGCATGACCTTATGGTTAAGATATAATTCTAGTAATTCTTAAAACATGCTTAAGAGCATCATCAAATAAAACCAGTCCCATATATGGATTATTATCATTATAATCATTTAGTGCTTCTTAAACAATTGGCAATAATTTTTCATTCGGCATTTGATCATAATATCTATCAACTTAAAGAGATGTTACAAAATTACAAAATAATAAATTTTCTGGATTATCTTTTTAGAAGTATCGTGCAAACGTGAATTTAGCAAAATTTTTTTTCAAAAGATCATACATCATTTCTTTATATTATTTTATATGAGCCCATGATACTAATCTATCAGCATATGTTCTTTCAGATTCATGTATCCATAATCGTATTAACTTTTCAGGATCATTAAATTCATTACTTCTAACTTATAACATTCCACCAAAAACATTGCTTAAATGCCTAATATTGAATTCATAATGAAAATTAATAGCAGTTTTCCTGAAAGCTTAAACAACTTAAGAATGGAGTAATAATGCTGCTTTAATTATAGGTTAGGCATATTCTTAAACAGATGATTTGAAATTTCTTAAATGCCCTGTTAAAAATGTAGAATAAATAACAAATAAAGATTCGGTATCAGGAAATGGAACAGAACAGATCCAAAAATGACGTTAATATCTAGGATTTACGAAGAACGAACCAGCTGTAGGATTCATTGCTGCTAAATGCTATGTTTTTATTATTTCTTTAATAGCCCAAGTTCCTGATGCACTTGTATACCAATGAGAATAATCAAGATGTTATCTTAATAATGCTATTGCAGGCTATGTATCATATATATCTAATTACGGCATATTTAAATCGTCAATAAAATAAATTAATATCACTTTTCCTTTAGGACCAAATTACCTTCCTCCTTTTTTTTCAAGTGGACCTTCAAGCATTGTCTATAAATATTCTGAATCTGTAAAATAATTAAAATTGATTGGAAGATATGCAAATCCTTCTGGATATTTGTCTACAAGTTTTTTCAAAGAACCTCTTGCAATTTAAGTCTTTCCACAACCCGCATTTCCAATTAACATAACTGGATGATGGATTAGGACGAAATTTTATAAAGTTTCACAAATTGCAACTGTTTCACTAGTTGGAACCATAATTTATGTCATAACATCTCCTTTTGCTGGGTTAAAGTCTACAGGTGCGACTTTTGTAGCCCATTCAACAAATTTTACGCCGCTTTCAGTTTATTCCACGAAGTAATCAAAAACAGTTCCTTTAACTGGGAATTTAACAGAAGTCTTCCATGCACCTTTCCACCATCCAGAAAATTCTTTTCTATAATCAATACCATCTTTTTCTGTCAAAACGCCACCAATTGCCCAAATTAATGCAAAAACAAATATATATTCTATGTTTGAAATTTCTTTTTCAAGTAATTTCTATAATAATTTGCACATTGAAATGACCATTGATATAAATGATATTGGAATTGTAAATTTGCATGATTTTTTTATGTGTATTAATGTTTCATTAACATATTTATCAAATAATTTTTAAAGTGCATCTGCTTTTTCAAAATTAATTTTTCTCTATTCTTCATTTGGGATATCTTAAGGAAATTGCTTTTTTAACCATGACTTTATATAGCTTCTCCATTAATGTCCTGAATCATCTGATATATATAGAATTCCTGCCCTTGAAACTGTTGCCGGTGAAGCAAATCTTAAATCTCTAATTTCAAATAATAACCTCATTGGAGGTTTTAATGGAATTCTTTCATTATTAGCTAAAGTTAACAATTTATTATCATCCATAACTGAATTCATAGATTCTATCCAATTAGTATCTAAATCTCCATCTAATACAATCCATTTTTTATTTTAATCAGGCATTTCTGCAAAATCTCTCATTTTCTTACTAAATAATCCATCTTTCCACTCTTTTGATTAGGTCATGTATCCATAAAATTCCTTTGTACTTTAAACTTTTGGGTCAATATCTACAAATAATGTTTTGTCTTTATTTTTATCATTAGCTCTAGCCAAAATTTTCCAAACAGAAGATTTTCCGCTTCCAGGTGGCCCCATTATGAACACACAATGACGAATTTCAAGTAGTTCTCTTAATTATACTACTTTCAAAATAAATTCAGGTTCTTTGTAAAATTAAAAATCTGGATCATCACATGCTTCTTCTATTTTGTGTTCAAAATCGAAATCTCTTTTTCTTGGAATTTCAATGCCTGGGAATAAATCTCCCAATAAGCCATAAAATATTGATAAATCTGCTGCTATAATCTTAGGCAAGTTAAAATCTCTTAAAGCTCTCATTAATAATGCATCTTCAGGAATATCTGGATCAGCTCTTTTAAAAGTTCCAGCAACTATCAAAACAGATTTTACAGCTCTTAATCCCCAATCATAATGATAAGATTTTGAAAGCAAATCTCTGCATAATTCATAAAGACTAATAAATTTTTTAGCCAATACTTTTGCATGAATAAATCCTTCTGCCATTAACATATTTTCACAAATTAATTCCATATCTGGAACGACAACTGTTATTGGTCTAAATAATGATTTTATTGCTTCTGGTAATTCAGATCTTCCTAAATATCCAGGATTCATTGTTATAAAGACTCCGCATGTTGGATCAACATTCACTTCATCTCCTTCTATTACGCATCGCTTCTTATTATATTTTATAGCATCTGTTACTTATTTGAATTATACAGAACAAACTGATAAAACTTCAGGAATTAATCGATTGAATTCATCAAAACAGCCCCAGCATCCTGAAGAAGCTAAACCCTTGTAAATATTTCCCATAGTGATATAATTCATTTCACCTGAACAATTAAATACATAACATGCTTTAGCAACACCATTGGCCAGATCTTTAACGGTTTCAGTCTTACCTGTTCCTGCAGGACCAGCTGGAGCACATCCCATTTTTAAATGAAGTGCTTATGTTGCAGTGACATAAATTCTGTCAGTAAGAGGTGTAACAACAAGTCTAGGGCCATTTCCCAAATATTCATAAAAATAGCTTAAAGTAGCATCTAAGATATTAATTCTAACATCATTTTTTGTAGTATCCCAGAAAAATTTCAGTTAGCCTTACCATTAAAATTCATCAGCTTTTCTTACATTTTCTTTATATAATTTTTCAATAATATCTCTGCCATGTGTATCGAGTGTTATTAATACCATTATCTTTTATCTTAATCCTTTATCAAGTTTTCCTTACACCAATTTAATTAATTCAGTAAGTTCTGAAATTTAGAATGCATGCAATTGCTTCATTGCATCTAAATCTCCACCTGCTATTTTTGCAAATGCATCTTCAACTTTTTTTGAGTAATAAATATTATTAATTAATATTGTAATTTATGCAGGATCTCTTTTAATCCATTATAATCTTTCCATTTATTTTTAAGCTTATATGGAAGAAGTAGCAATCTCTTTTAATGTCCTGTTCATCATTTGTATTACATCTTACAAATATACTTCTACTTTTCCTTATAATAATAAAGGCTCAGGAAATGTTATAGGATCTTCTTCTCCTACCCATGTTTTTAATTTCAATGCTGTTGGCCGTCCACCTGGCTATGCAGCAGGCTATAATTCCATTTTTTCTACAGCTTAAAAGATTTTTGGACTATGTCTATTAATTTTTTCAGGATGATTTCCATTTGATAATATATCAAGAAGGTCATTAACAGACACAAAATAAAATCTAGGAAAAGCTTTTCTTTTTCCATCAAGAAAATCATTCAATGCTTTCTCACAAATTTTCAATTATTTCTATATATTTTCTAGATTTTTAAGCAATCCTTCTTATGTGCAAAATTTTAAAACATTTTTAATTTTTGCTCCATTACTCATCACTTCTTTCATTTATTTATCTATATCTACAAATTTTTCACTTTCATTTGGAAGCTCTTTTTTTACTTCTTCTGAATGAATAAATAATGTTTCCAAAAACGACCATGTTCGTTAAACTTCAATCAATAATGTAATAATATCATAAACTGCACCTAAATCTTGTTTCCATTTCTCCACTTCTTTTTCAAAAAATCCAATAAACTTCGATAAAAGCATATTATTCACTGTTAATTAATGTTCTTCTAATTACTCAAAATGCTCATCTAACATTTTCAATGTATAAGTATCTGTTCCTTTGTGCTAAACTAATTCAAATTCCACTTCTGCCCATTTTTCAGATATTCGTTTTAAATTGTTTTCCATTTTCTTTTCTTATTTTGCTTAATCAGCTATTTCTTCAATTCCATCCTTATATTTATATAATTCAAGGTCCCATATAGTTTACAAAATCAGATTATTATCAATTGTAAATTCTTTTTTAACTAAATCCATAACTTTCTTCCAATGTCTTTTATCTGCCGATTCCATAGCAGGGTCTTTTAATTCACCAAGCAGAGGTAAAAATATTTGCCAATCTTTAAAAATATCCATAAATCTCGTATATGTATTACATTTCTTATCAACTCTTAGTTCAAGTAAAGTTTTTTTAAGTTTTTTCACGCGATCTTCCATATCAATTGTATCAACTTCTAAAAATTTTTATTGCAAATATCCAGCAAATTCCTAGTTGCATTTCTCAATATGGGCCCATAATGATTTTATTCCTTATATTTCTTGTTTAATTGTATCCAGGTTTTTTTCTGAATTTGTAACTATATCTGGATATTTAAAGATTTAACTATAATAAATATAATCATGTAAAGTTTGCTCAAATTCTTTTATTTCTTCTGATACTTCTTAAAGCTTTTTATTTGCCTCTTCAATTCCAGTAGCATACTGAAAAAATGAATATCTTTTCATTAAATAATAATAATCCTTAAGTTTTTCTTCGAATTTTAATATATTTTCTCTCTAAATTTCTGATTATATTTTCATAGGTTATGTTATTTCTTTATTCACTGTAGCTGCCATTTTTAATAAATTCTGCCATTCTTCTTTTATTTTTTCTAATTAGATTTCTTCATCAGCTTTTTTCATATCATGTTAAGCAAATGTTTATAAAATCTAATCTATCACATCTATTTCTAAATTTTTTGCTTCTTCCATTTATTCTATTTCAAGCAAATTTGTCTTCACTTTTAATAATTGTTTTACATCATCAATATTAATTTTCTTTATATTTATATTTTCTTTTTTTTCATTTATTAGCTATTATAATTTATTTAAACTATTCTTCGTCCATTCTTGCACTTAAGGCCCTAATAATTCATTATTTTTAGGATTAGCATGAGCTACAAATCCACAAGTAAATGGACTTCCTCTAATCCTCTCTTTTTCATTCTTTTCATTAATCAATTAAACATCTATTTATAAATCATTAATCTCTTCATCACATGTAAATATAACAGAATATGTTCCATTATCATGATCAATTATTTCAAAAGGAATTTATTTTTTACGCTTTTTTTTAGTTTCGGATGAAGGAGAAATTTCAGCTTATTATTTTTATTCTTCAATCTTTTCTATTTCTTTTTTTTTTTCTTCTTCTTCTTTTTTTAATTTTTCTTCTTCTTCTTCTTTTTTTAATTTTTCTTCTTCTTCTTCACCTTTTTCTTATTATATCTCTTATTATATCTCTTTTTCTTTTTTCTCTTCTTCTTCTGGCTTTTTTTATTCTTCCTTAATTTTTCTTTCTTCTTCTTCTTCTTTTGTTTTTTTTTCAACTTCTTTGATTTATTCCTATTTTTCTATTTATTCTATTTATTATTCCTCTTATTCCTATTCTTCTTCGCCCTCTAAATTTTCCTCTTATTCTTCTTCTTCTTCTCCTGGTAATTAAGGTCTGGAAATTTTAATTACAAATTAATCTGCTCCACTTTCTCTATTCTATCCTTTGACATTTCTTGCTTATATTACAAATATAGTTGGCACGCCTACAAGATTTTCCTTTAAAAGCCCAGGACCAAAAGCAATTGTTTAATTTGCTTTAGTATTCAAATAATATTTAAATTGTGTTTTTGTAATTGTATAATCTTATTTATTCATAGATATTGTGACTTCTGCTACTTTTGGTCCAATCTCTTCAAAACTAGGCGTTTCTGCCCATATTTCTTTTTCGGATATGTAATTTCCCATCACTTCAGGAGGCGATGCTTTGCTCTATAATGGCTAAAATCTTACTACTATTACTGAATTATCTTTAAATCCATCACCTTGAATTATTACCTTAGTTTTACCTGTTAATGGCCCTTTATCTGGCTTAATGCTATAAATTGCATAAGGCGGCCCAGTAATTAATGCAATATTTAATGCATATAAATCATTATTTCATTAGTTACTCCACCCTCCAAATACAATCAATCGTGATTCAACTTAATCAAAAAACATCGCACATAATTCTCTAGGTTTTGGCAAAACTTTTTTATCTTCTAATGGAACTGGCTACCATTTTGTATTTTTTAAATCTTTAGAAATATCTAAAACAAAACAATCATTTGTCATTTTAGATGTAGTTCGATTTCCTCCTTCCTCAAAACTTCCAACAGATCCTCCAAAAATAAAATATTTCCATGTTGGAATTGCAGGCACCATAACTCCTGCATGATACCATCTTGGTATTTCATGATTTAATTCTGGATCTATCCATGTGCTTGTATTTATATCAAAAATCCATAGATCTGAATGCTATGTAATATGTGACCATCCGCCAAAAATAAGAATTTTATCTTCTTTTTCAAGAAGTGCAGCCGTATGTCCTCCTCTAGGCAATGGTGGATTTCCTTTAGTTTCTATTAATTATCAATCAAAAGTTTCCACGTCATATGAATACATATCATTAAATGAAGTCCTTCTATATCCACTTCCACCATGTCCTCCAAATATATAAACTTTTCCTTTATGATATGTACATGACATATTAGCTCTTGGATCTGGGGCTCCAATTTTTGATTCAGCATTTTTTGGTTCTGATCCTGATTTCTAATTTGGAGGTTAAGACCATTTAAATTCAGGTATTTTAAGAAAATAGACATCATTGAATCTTTAAAATGAAGAGTAATATCCGCCAAAAATGAACATTTTTTCTTGCCCAATTGCACAAGCACAATGATGTGCCCTGGGTAAGGGAATATCTCCTGTACAAGTCATTAATTACCATGTCCCACTATTTGGCCCTAATTTTAATGTATAAACTTGGTTATTGGGATAAAGTTTTCCATCTCTTTTATTATTCGCATCAAGCCCTCCAAATAGGATATTATATCTTCCAACTGTAACTATAGTATGTCCAGATCTTGCCGAAGGATTGTTTCCTGTTTGTTTTAATTAAATCCAAACTAATGGAGCTGGCATTAGTTTGCTTTGAAGCAAAGAACAATATTATTCAATATAATTTTCTTTT
>Ga0124943_1092059_pt1 | contig 12921 bp, 8 predicted proteins | sample YNPNP_0700MetaT_FD_92943 | JGI IMG/M metagenome (GOLD analysis project Ga0124943, IMG submission 92943) | Anoxygenic and chlorotrophic microbial mat microbial communities from Yellowstone National Park, USA - YNP NP_0700 MetaT (Metagenome... ... | reverse complement strand
CTTAAATTGCTTCTTTTCGGCGCAGAGGTCTCCCCCGTTCTGGTCTATGATGAACAGCTCGCACGCCTGTATTTGGAGGCGCTGGCCAGACAGGTGGACTTTCCCCCCACAGACGCTGCCCTCTCCTTCAACGATCTCACCCCAATGATCAGGGAAGCGCGAGCTGGCCGGGCTCTGGACGTGGAAGCGACGCTCGCTGCGCTATATCCAGCCCTGACCACCCTTTCGCCTGACGGTGTCAGGCTGGTCATCCGGGAAGTACAGCCTGCCATCAGCGACGCCGAACCGGGCCGCGCTGAGGCCGCGATGATCTTGAGTAGCCCACTCACCCTGACCCTGGCACAGCCGCTGGAGAATGACCCCGGCCCCTGGGTGATCCCACCTGAGCAACTGGCAACCATGCTGACGGTCGAAGCCAGGGACGGGGCATTGCACGTTACATTAGATAAGGAGCCCCTCCGTTCTTTCCTGACCGGCCTGAGCACCACACTGGCGATCGAGCCGGTGGATGCCCGCTTTCACTTCAACGAGAGGACGAAACGCCTGGAAGCCATCACTCCCAGCAGGGAGGGGCGCGCCCTGGACGTAGAGGGCAGCCTGACCGCAATTGTGCAGGAGCTGCTAGCCGGCCACCACCAGGTTCCACTCGTCGTCCGCCCTGTCCCGCCCAGGTATCCGGATACGCTAACTGCCGAGGAGTCAGGCATTACCGAACTGGTAGCTGAAGGTGATTCCTACTTCATCGGTTCCCCCTCCGGGCGCGATCATAATATTCGCCTGGCAGCCAGCAAATTCGATGGTCTGGTTATTGCTCCCGGTGAGACCTTCTCTTTCAACCGCTACCTTGGAGAGGTGAGCGCCGAGGCTGGTTACGACGAGTCTTATGTCACGTTGGGGGAACAGCTCGCCATTGAGGTTGGCGGGGGCATCTGCCAGGTCTCGACCACCGCCTTCCGTGCGGCCTTCTGGGGTGGCTACCCTATTCTCGAACGCTGGCCCCACAATCATCGTGTGGGGTACTACGAGCTGATGAATGCAGGGGTGGGGATGGATGCCACCATCTACTCGCCGCTGGTGGACTTCCGTTTCCTGAACGACCGTCCGTACCCGCTGCTCATAGAGACGGAGATCGAAGAGCACGCCCATCGGCTGATCTTTCGCTTCTACTCCACAGGCGATGGGCGACGGGTGGAGAAGGAGGGGCCGGCGATCAGTGACGAAACCGCGCCCGGCCCTCCCGTTTACAGGCTGGACGAGAAGCTGCCCCCGGGGACGGTGAAACAGTGGCAAAAGGAAGTTAACGGGCTGACTGCCACGATCCGCCGGCGCGTCTACAGTGCCTCAGGCGACCTGCTCTTCGAGGATACATTCGTCAGTAAATATGCCCCTCGCCGGGCCATTTACTATTATGGCCCCGGCTATGTGCCCCCCGAGGAGACGGAGAGCCAGGCCCGGTGAGCACGGAGTGCCAGAGTTATGACGCCGGAACGATGGATGCGCATCGGGATTGATGCACGGATAGTGTATTATGCCCGGGGAGGTATCCGCAACTACACGCTGCATCTGCTCGAAGCGCTGGCGAAACTGGACGGGGCCACAGATTACCGTGTTTTGCATAGCCGCAAAGAACGTGCTCCCTTCGTCCCGGGGCCAAATTTCCGTGCCGTCCCCTGTTGGACCCCCTCACATCATCGGCTGGAACGCTGGGCACTGGGAGCAGAGATTGCACGCCTGCGGCTTGATCTGCTCCACACCACCGATTTTATCCCACCGGCATTCGGTTATCGTCGCTCGGTAATCACCGTCCATGACCTGACCTTTCTGCACTATCCCCAATTCCTCACCCCTGCCAGTTATGCGTACTACAATCGCCAGATTGTGTGGGCAGTGCGGCGCGCCGACCACATCCTGGCCGATTCCTTTGCCACCAAAGCGGACCTGGTCGCGCTGCTGGGGGTGGCACAGGAAAGGGTCACGGTAGCACATCTGGCCGCAGACCCGAGCTTCCACCCCATGCCGGCGATGGAGGCCGCGAGAATAGCCGCCCGTTACAACCTGCGGCCCGGGTACCTGCTCTGCGTAGGGACACTCGAACCGCGCAAAAACCTGCCCGGCCTGCTCCGCGCCTATCGCTTACTCCTGGATGAGCAGGTGACGGACGCCCCACTGGTAGTGGTTGGAGGGCGCGGCTGGCTGTACCAACCAATATTCGAGTGCATCCAGGAACTGGGATTGAGAGGGCAGGTACACCTGCTCCACAACGTCCCGGACACCGACCTGCCCGCTCTCTACAACGCGGCCATACTTTTGACCACGCCCTCATTTTATGAAGGATTCGGACTGCCGGCACTGGAAGCAATGGCCTGTGGCACCCCGGTCGTCGTCTCCGACCGTTCATCACTGCCCGAAGTGGTGGGTGAAGCCGGCCTGCTGGTAAACCCGGAGGAGATCGAAGAAATTGCCGGAGCGTTGGCCCGCGTGATCACAGACGAGACGTTGCGAAACCGTATGCGTGAGCAGGGGCTGGCACAGGCCGCCCGCTTCTCCTGGGAACAGACCGCCCGGATCACGCTGAGTGTATACCGCGCAGTGCTGGGGACAGATGTCGGTGAGGATGGCCAGAGCCCTCTTATGTAAATCAAACACTCCGCTATTGGGAATCTAATACAAAGCGGCTACAATCGCAGCAGCAATCTCAGGAAAACGGGGAAAAGATATGGATCTGAACCGCTTTACACAAAAAGCACAGGAGGCTGTGATTGGAGCGCAGGCGCTCGCGGGAGAATACAGCCACGGCCAGATTGAGCCTGAGCACCTGCTGCTGGCTCTTCTGCGCCAGTCCGACGGCATTGTACCCCAGATCATACAAGAGCTGGAAGCCAATCCCGGCGAGATGGCACTTGCACTGGAGCGGGAACTCCAGCGCAAGCCCAAGGTCTACGGAGCTACGGCACAGGTAGGGCTTTCCCGGGAGCTGAGCCGGGCACTGGACGAGGCACAGAAGATCGCCGGCCGTATGCGCGATGAGTACGTCAGCACCGAGCATTTATTACTCGCGCTCTGCGGGCCATCCGGTGGGGCGGCCTCTCGCTTCCTGACCGCCTACGGCATCACTGAGGACGCCATCCTGCGCGCATTAACGAGTATACGTGGCAGTCAGCGCGTCACGTCGCCACACCCAGAGTCTACATATCAGGCTTTGGAAAAATATGGTCGCGACCTGACACAACTGGCTCGCCAGGGCAGGCTTGACCCGGTGATCGGACGGGACGAGGAGATCAGACGTGTGATGCAGATCCTGAGTCGCCGCACCAAGAACAACCCGGTGTTGGTCGGCGACGCCGGCGTTGGCAAAACCGCCATCGTCGAGGGGCTGGCCCAGCGCATCGTGCGTGGTGACGTGCCCGAAGGGCTTAAAAACAAGCGTATTGTCGCCCTCGACCTGGGCGCCATGATCGCGGGCACCAAATACCGTGGCGAATTCGAGGAACGTCTTAAGGCCGTGCTCAAAGAAGTCACCGACGCTGCCGGGGAGATCATTCTGTTTATTGACGAACTGCACACCGTAGTCGGGGCCGGTGCAGCCGAGGGGGCGATGGACGCCAGCAACATGCTCAAGCCCATGCTTGCCCGTGGCGAGCTGCACGCCATCGGAGCGACGACGCTGGACGAGTACCGCAAGTACATCGAAAAGGATGCAGCGCTGGAGCGTCGCTTCCAACCGGTTTACGTGGACGAGCCTTCGGTCGAGGAAACGATCAGTATCCTGCGCGGTCTCAAGGAGCGCTACGAGGTACACCACGGCGTGCGCATTCAGGATAGTGCGGTTATCGCTGCAGCCACGCTCAGCGAGCGCTATATCGCCGACCGCCAGTTACCGGATAAAGCGATTGATCTGATTGACGAAGCCGCCTCTCGCCTGCGCATGGAGATAGACTCCAGACCCGCCGAGCTTGACGAGGTGGACCGGCGCATTATGCAACTGGAGATCGAGCGGGAGGCGCTGAAGAAGGAAAAGGACCAGGCCAGCAAGGAACGATTGGAGAAATTGGAAAAGGAACTGGCCGACCTGCGGGAGCAATCGTCTGCTCTCCGTTCGCGTTGGGAGCAGGAAAAAGCCGCCATCCAGGCTATTCGTGGGACAAAAGAACAGATCGAGCGTGTCCGCCATCAGATCGAGGAAGCACAGCGGGCTTTGGATTATGCCCGCGCTTCGGAGCTGCAGTACGGGACACTTGTCGCCCTGGAGCGCCAGTTGCGTGAGCAGGAGGAGCGGCTGCGTCAGTTGCAGGGCGACCGGCCGTTGCTCAAAGAGGAGGTCAGCTCTGAGGACGTGGCCGAGGTGGTCTCCGAATGGACGGGCATCCCCGTCGCCAAATTGCTGGAAGGCGAAGTGGAGAAGTTGCTGCGCATGGAGGAGGCGCTTCACCGGCGGGTGATCGGCCAGGATGAAGCGGTGCGGGCTGTCGCCAATGCCGTCAGGCGGGCGCGCGCCGGCCTCCAGGACCCACGGCGTCCCATCGGCACCTTCATATTTCTGGGGCCGACCGGTGTGGGTAAGACAGAACTGGCACGTGCGCTGGCCGAGTTCCTCTTCGACACCGAAGATGCTATGGTGCGCATTGACATGAGCGAATATCAGGAGCGCCACACCGTCTCCCGGCTCATCGGAGCACCGCCCGGATACGTCGGCTATGAAGAGGGAGGCCAGCTCACCGAGGCAGTACGCCGTCGCCCGTACAGCGTGGTGCTGTTCGACGAAATTGAGAAAGCGCATACCGAGGTCTTCAACACGCTGCTCCAACTGCTCGATGAAGGGCGCCTCACCGATGGTCACGGACGCACGGTTGACTTTACCAACACCATAATTATAATGACCAGCAATATCGGTAGCCGCTGGATCAAGGAGCTTGGCGTAGAAGCCGGGCGCGAGCGGGTGATGGAGGAACTTGACCGCACCTTCCGTCCCGAGTTCCTGAACAGGGTTGACGAGATCATCCTGTTCCGCAATCTGACCCGCGAGGACCTGCTGCAAATCGTGGACATTCAGATGAGCCACCTGCGCGAGCTGCTGGGCGAACGGCGTATCGGCCTGGTATGGAACGGTGCGGCCAGGGAATACCTGGCGGAGACAGGCTACGACCCGGTCTACGGAGCAAGGCCACTCAAACGGGTCATCCAGCGAGAAGTGCAGGACCCGCTGGCGCTCGCACTGTTGCAAGGTCGCTTTGCCGAGGGAGATACGGTGATGGTTGATGCCCGCGATGGCCGCATCACCTTTGAGCGGGTTCCTGGTGAACGTCCGCAGTAAGAGCCTGTCCGCAGGTCGGCTGGAGACTCTACACTCCAACGCCTTAAAACGTGGCAGGCTTTTCAGCCTGCCAGCAGCCTCTCCAGGCTGCTCGTGGAGCAGGCTTTCCAGCCTGCTGCAGCTTTTGCCACAATGCCTTAAAAAGTATAGGAGATTAGTAATGAGCAAACTGAGGTTGATATTCCTGGCGTTAATTGTTCTGGCGATTGCAAGCCTGGGGTGTAACCGGGCCGCTCAACTGGTTGCACCCACTGCCACGCCGTTACCCACCCTGATACCCACGCCGACCCAGGCTCCCCCCAGGTGCCGGTGGCACCGGAGGAACCGGCCAATGCACTCGAGGCCCAGATAGAGATGGTGTACGAACTGGCCGGCCCGGCCGTGGTGCACATCAGCAGCATCAGCTACGCCTACGACTTCTTCTTCAATCCGGTGCCCCAGGAAGGTACCGGCTCGGGATTCATATACGACACCGAGGGACATATCGTCACCAACTACCATGTGGTTGAGAATGCTCAGGAGCTCTCAGTTACGCTGGCTGATGGACGGTCGTATCAGGCCAGGATCGTGGGTGTGGACCCCACCAATGATCTGGCAGTGCTTCATATTGAGGCGGATAACCTCCCCCAACCGATCCCACTGGGCGACTCCGAAAGTCTGCGGGTGGGGCAGTTCGTCGTCGCCATCGGCAACCCATTTGGTCAGGTAGGGACGCTCACGGTGGGAGTGATCAGCGCACTGGGACGTATCATCGAGAGCCCCGACGGCCGCTTCATCGGCGAAGCCATCCAGACCGACGCAGCCATCAACCCCGGCAACTCTGGAGGACCACTGCTTGACATGCGCGGCCGCCTGATCGGGATCAACTCTCAAATTATCAGCCCCAGCCAGGCCTCGGCCGGCATTGGCTTTGCCGTGCCGGTCAACACGGTGCGACGCGTCGTGCCCCAACTGATCGCCCACGGCCGCTACCCACATCCATGGCTTGGGATAGAATACCTCCCACTGACACGAGAGTGGAGCAAGGCTCTGCGCCAGGGAGGAATAAATGTGCCGGATACGGGCCTGCTCGTGTTGCAAGTTGTGGCCGGCAGCCCCGCTGAACGCGCCGGTATCCGGGGCGGTACCCAGATGGTAAGATTGGGCGGCTATCGCATCCCGGTCGGGGGCGACGTCATTACCGCGCTTAACGGCGAACCTGTCAGCAGTTCCAAAGAGTTCATCGCCTACCTTGAGACCCGGACCCAGGTGGGAGATACCATCACAGTTACGTTAGTGCGGGATGGAGAGGAGCTGACCGTCCAGGTCACCCTGGCCGAACGGCCATGATCCGTATGCCTCGGGCAGAGGGTGGGATGTAGGACAACTGCTCGCAGTTGTCCTACAATCTTTGCTTCCCCTCCAGCTTGGGCTGCGCAGGGCTATCACCAGACCGTGGCCTGATAACAGGACTTACGCGAATGTGGATTGCAGCGCTTGCATAAAGACGCTTTTTGATGTATATTGGTTATTGGTCCGAGCAAACCTTGACGTAACGTACCAAAAGGACCACCAGGCATGAGGAGAGGAGAAATGGATGTCATCAAAGTCGCGGCCAATTCTCGCTCAACTGCAGTAGCCGGGGCTATTGCCGGCGTGATGCGGGAAAAGGGGGAGGTCGATGTACAGGCTATTGGGGCCGGCGCGGTCAACCAGGCCATCAAAGCGATCTGCATCGCCCGGGGCTATCTGGAGGAAGACGGTATTGATATTGTCTGTGTGCCCTCGTTCGTCGAGGTAAACATTGACGATCAGGAACGCACAGCAGTACGAATCAACGTCCAGAGACGTCAGTCCGGCACATAGCGCGGCACAGGCAACCAGGCAGGTGAGCACAACGGCCTCCGATAGACCGGCGGTCTGTCGGAGGTTTTTTTACTGATGGGGCAGGTCAAGCATCAAAACCTCGAGTGTGAGGCGCGGGTTGGCGTTACGCTCCAATCTGGTGGCTGCCGCGACCATTGCCTCCACTACAGCAGCACTTCGCGTAAGCCCGAAGCGATCGGCGTGGGCCTGCAGCAGACCGTAGCGGTCCACGTTGGTCAACGGCGCATCTGCTCCGGCAGCGACCACCATCACATCACGCCACCAACGGGCCCAAAGCTCGAGCGTCTCCCGGGCGGTCGTGAGGTCACGCGCCAGTTCTCCGGCATAGAGCAGGCGCTCGTTCAGAGAAGCGCCCAGCAGCCTGTATAGCTCCTCCAGACGTTGCTCTCGTTGTTGGAGCAACGTTCTGTCCCTGGCAGCGCGTATGGCCCAACCTGGCCTTCCACCGGAGAGATGTGCCAGCAATCCGGCCTGCTCCGGCTCCGCCAGTCCCCGCTCGATAAGCGCCTGCCTGATCGCGTTCACAGGGAGCGGGCGCAGGTTTATCTGTTGACAGCGTGACACCACGGTGGGGAGGAGCAACTCCGCCTCTGCCGCCAGCACCAGAATTACGACATAAGCGGGAGGCTCTTCAAGCGTCTTAAGCAGCGCGTTCGCTGCGGAAGCGGTGGCTTCCTCGAAGCGATTTAAGATCGCTACCTTCCAGCGTCCCTCCAGCGGAGAAACTGAAAGCTGCCTTTGTAGCTCACGCACCTGTTCGATCTTCAGGTCGGCACCCGTATGTTCGGACTCAACAACATAAAGGTCGGGATGACGGGCAGTGGTGGCGAGCAGGCGACAGGCACGGCATCTACCGCAGGGCACCGCTCCGCTTTCCCGACACAGTAAGGCAGTGGCAAACGCCCGTGCCAGTGTCATTTTGCCGGTACCGGAGGGGCCGGTAATGAGGTAGGCGTGGGAGACGTTCTGTGTCAGGATGGCACGCTGCAGAAGCTTTACCGCCCACCCGTGCCCTACAATTCCCCAGCTCAGATCAGCGAGTCCTGTTGCTCCGGACATTACTAGATCAGCACCACAACTCGTTCGACGGTAGCCTTACCGGCATCGAGCAGCTTCTTGCCCAGCGCGTCGCGTGCTCCTTCGGGGATATCCTTTAAATCAAAGCGCTGTCTGCGCCCATCAGAGAGATACACGTCTATTGTGCCCTCCTGCCAGACCGCGACTCCGCCCACGTCGCCGCCACTCCTGGAGGGACGCAGACAGCGCACACCCATAGCGCCCCTCCCCTGCACCGGGAATTCCGCAAGAGGGACACGATGAGCGTAACCGGCCGTTGAGAAGACAATTACCTGCGACTTGCCCTCTGTCTGGGCAGCATGCGCCACCACCGTACCGCCCAGCAGGCGGTCGCCGGGTTTGATTTTGATACCGACCACACCGGTCGCCGTACCGGTCTGCTGAGGGTTGATCTCATCCCCATCCAGCCTGAGCAGTTGCCCTCCGACCGTGTAGAACAAGAGATGCGTCCCTGCGCCGGCCACCGCACCGAACAGCAGCTCATCCTCTTCGCCCAACCCCATCAGCGTCTCCCAGGTGCGCTCAGGCATGGACAGATCTGAGACAGCGGTGCGCTTGACCCGGCCAAGGCGGGTACCCATAATCACATATGCCTCGGGTCGGAGGACTGCGATACTGATGAGCCTCTCGTCGCGCTCCAGGCCCAGCTCCCTGGCCCCTCCCTGCTCGAGGACGTAACCCACATTGCCCCTCCAGCCCCGCCCGCGGCTGGTCAGGAGCAGCACTTCATCGCCCGGCTCAGCGACGACGTGGGCCAGATGAACGTCCCGGACTGCCTGCCTGGTCAGCCCTCGGGTGGCCCGATAGGAGAATCCGGCGGCAGCAGTCCGCAGTACGCCCTCGGGCGTGAGCACAAGCATCTGGGTTACCGCAGGCATCACCAGATCAGCTTCGGTGGTAACAACTCCCGCAGTAGCCTCCTCGCGCTCTAAAATGATCGTGCGGCGCGGCACAGCGAAGCGGCGTTTAAGCTCCGTCATCTCCTCTGCCACCGCCTCGAGCCGTCTGGCCTCCGAAGCGAGCAGCTCTTCCAGATACCTGATACGTGCTTTCAGCTCCTTCTCCTCGTCGGCCAGTTTTTTACGCTCCAGCGCGGCCAGGCGGCGTAGCTGCATATCGAGTATGGCAGTGGCCTGGGCTTCGGTGAATCCGAACTTCTTCATCAAATTGGTGCGGGCCGTGTCCGCAGTCTGAGAGCGGCGAATAGTCTCGATGACCTGGTCCAACACGTCAAGGGCCTTCAACAGACCCTCCACAATGTGCAACCTGGCACGGCGTTTTTCCAGCTCGAAATGGCTGCGCCGGACGATGACCTCCAATCTATGAGTAATAAAATGGACGATCAGGTCCCGGAGTGAGAGGTAAGCCGGCCGGGTCATACCGTTTCCGGCAGGTATCAGGGCCAGGTTGATCACCCCGAACGTTTCGCGAAGCTGGCTGTACTTGAGGACCTGCTTCAGCACCTCCTGCGGACTCGCCTGGCGGGAGACCTCAATGACAACGCGCATACCGGTGTGATCTGACTCATCCCGCAGGTCGGTGACGCCGGTGATCCGTCCCTCACGCACCTCCCTGGCGATCTTCTCCAGCACGGTGGATTTGAGCACCCCGTAGGGGAGTTCGGTGACGAGGATGTTGGCCTTGCCTCCGCCGATGTCCTCAATGCTGAGCCGCGACTGCATCACGATACGACCACGGCCGGTTTCATAAGCCTGTTTGATCGCATCAACCACGCCCTCGCCGTCATCGCGGTAACGGTAGAGGATACCGCCGGTAGGGAAATCGGGGCCGGGGATGAACCTCATCAGTTCGTCAACGGTGATCTGATCCCGTCTGTCCCAGTTGCGGGCTACGTGGACGATCGCATCGCAGACCTCGCCCAGATTGTGGGGCGGCATACGTGTGGCCATGCCGACGGCAATCCCATCGGTGCCGTTGACCAGCAGATTGGGCAAGACGGCAGGCAGGACGGTCGGCTCACGGAGTGAGCCATCGAAGTTATCCGTCCAGTCCACCGTCTCCATCTCCAGGTCCTGCAGCATAGTCTCGGCAGCAGCAGTGAGGCGGGCCTCAGTGTACCTCATGGCCGCTGGGCTGTCGCCGTCAATGGAACCGAAGTTGCCCTGCCCATCAACCAGCGGCACTGCCATCACCCACGGCTGGGCCAGGCGCACCATAGAAAGGTACACGGACTGGTCACCGTGGGGGTGATACTTTCCCAGGCAATCTCCCACGACACGAGCGGACTTCTTGTACGGCTGGTCGTGGAACAGCCTTAGCTCGTGCATCGTGTAAAGGATGCGCCGCTGGACCGGCTTGAGACCATCGCGCACATCCGGGAGAGCACGGTCAGTGATCGTCTCACGGGCATAGCCGATGTAGGCACGCGTCATATCATCGGCCAGTTCCACCGTCTCTATTTCGATCGTCGCAAGGTCACTGCTCACGGATGCACCGTCGCTCATTCTTCGCCTTCCTCACCCACCAGCTCGTCCATCAGCTTGTCTTCCTCTAAATAGCCGGCGCCATTCTCATCCACCAGGCCGGTGCCATCCCAGTGACGCATCAGCCGCTGGCGACGGCGGCCGGGGCTGCCTCCCATCCAGAGGGAGACGGCGGCGTTGGCGGCATGTACTTCATCCACGGTCACCTGGACAATGTGTTCATTGAGAGCGGGATTATCTCCATCGCCCAATTTGAAGATCGTCTCCCTCAACTGCTCCGGGTTCATTTCGCCCAAACCCTTGTAACGCTGGATTACCACCCCTTTGGGATGCCCCCATTCCTCCAATATGCGGTCCCGCTCCGCATCGCTGTAAGCGTAGCGGCTCTCGCGGCCATTGCGCAACAGGTAAAGCGGGGCCCGGGCCACGTAGAGGCGACCGGTGTCCACCATCGGGCGCATCAATCGCCAGAAGAGCGTGTAGAGCAGCGTCTTGATATGCTCGCCGTCCACGTCGGCATCAACCAGGATCGCCACACGACCGTAGCGCATTTGTTCTATGTCGAAATCGGCTCCCACACCGGCGCCTATCGCAGCGACAATAGACTTAATCTCCTTGTTGCTCAGCGCCTTGGTCAGCCGCGCTCTTTCGACATTGAGGATCTTGCCACGCAGCGGCAGGATGGCGTGGTAACGCCGGTCACGCGCCTGCTTGCAGGAACCCCCCGCGCTATCCCCCTCGACGATAAAGAGGGTGGTCTGCTCGACCGGGCTGCCTTTGGCGACATCGGCCAGCTTACCGGGCAACTCATCCACCTCCAACACGGAGCGGCGCATGACAAGCGAACGGGCTTTGGCTGCAGCATGACGGGCGCGTGAGGCAGCCAGGCAGCGCTCCACAATCTTCTTGCCCAAAGGGATGTTTTTGCGGAAACGGGTGAGCAGCGCCTCGTAGACAATGGAATGCACCTGCCCCTGCACCTGGTCGGAACCCAACTGCGTCTTGGTCTGGGAGGTGAATTGAGGGTCGCGCATCCGTATATTCACTATCGCGGTCAGGCCGGCGGTGGTGTCTTTGCCGGTGATCTCGTCCCCTTTTTGGAGCAGTTTCTTCTCAGCCGCAAAGACATTGATGGCCTTGGTCAGCGCAGAACGGAAGCCAGCTACGTGCTTGCCTCCATCGGGTGTGGGGATCGTATTGACAAAGGAGACGATTTCCTCATCTTCGTCGGTGTGGTACTGAAGCACAACCTCGACCTGAGTGCCATCCTCGGCCTCGCCCCGGATCTCGATAGGGGGATGAAGACCCCGGCGTTCGCGGTTGAGGTACTCGACATACTCGACCAGCCCGCCCTGGTAGCAGTATTCCCGTTCCTGCCCTTTGGTGCGTTCATCCACTATCCGCACGCGCAGTCCGGGTATCAGGAAGGCAACTGTTTGGAGGCGGCGGGCCAGCGTGGCGAAGTCGAACTCGACCACGTCGAGGAACTCCGGGTTGGGCATAAAGGCCACCGTGGTGCCGGTACCGATATTCTTATCCCTGTGCTCCTGGACCGCCTTGACTTCCCCACGGACACCGACCTGGCCAATGACTTCCTGAGTATGCGGGTCGAGGATGAGCACCGGGGTGACGGGCAGACCACGCTCATGGCGCTGCCGGTAAAGCACACCGTCCCTCTTCACAGTCACTTCCAGCCAGGAGGAAAGCGCATTGGTGGCTTTGACACCCACACCGTGCAGACCACCCGAAGTGGAATAGGTACCATCATCGAACTTGGCGCCTGAATGCAGTTCGGTGAAGGCCAGTTCCAGTGTCGGTTTATTCTTCTCCGGGTGCATGCCCACCGGGATGCCATCGCCGTTGTCGGAAATGACGATGCTGCCGTCGGAGCGGATGGTGACCTCGATGTAGTCGCACCGGCCGGCCAGCGCCTCATCTACGGCGTTGTCGATCACCTCGATGGCCAGATGGTGCAGCGCTGACGCACCCCGTCCGCCGACATACATACCCGGGCGGCGCTGAATATTCTCCGGGTACTCCAGCACCTGGATGGCAGCCTCGGTGTATTGCTGTCTCCTGGAAGCCACTTTTCCTCCTGTTTCCGCGACTGTTCTGGCTGTGCGTTCTGGCAACGGGTTTACGCCCCGCCCAACAACGGCCTGCCCCGCAGGGCGCTTAATTGTACCACGCCAGGGCAGCCTGTCAACCGGAAACCTGCGAATT
>Ga0124943_1009920_pt1 | contig 13674 bp, 9 predicted proteins | sample YNPNP_0700MetaT_FD_92943 | JGI IMG/M metagenome (GOLD analysis project Ga0124943, IMG submission 92943) | Anoxygenic and chlorotrophic microbial mat microbial communities from Yellowstone National Park, USA - YNP NP_0700 MetaT (Metagenome... ... | reverse complement strand
CGATTGACCCGGCGGGCTTACCACAAAGCCAGGACACGAAGAATTGCCCGGGAAATCTTTGTGTTTCATACGGGCTTGCATTTCCTGAAAAAACGGGGTAAAATCTGCTTTTACAATATGGACTACCCGGGAACGATCGCCTATCTCCACAGCCTGACCGACTACGAGAAGACCCGGATAGAGCGCTACGCACCCGACACCCTCGACCTTTCGCGGGTGGAACGGCTGCTGGCAGCGATAGGGAATCCGCATACCGGCTTCTCGTCGGTGCATATAGCCGGTACCAAAGGCAAGGGTTCAACGGCGGCTATGTGTGAGGCGTGTTTGCGGGCAGCCGGGTACCGTACCGGACTTTACACCTCGCCTCACCTGCACACGTTCCGCGAGCGCATCCAGGTCGCCGGCCAGAAAATAACGCGCGAAGAGGTGGTCGCGCTGGTAGAAGAGTGCCGCCCGGTGATCGAGCAGATCCCAGGTGTCACCACCTTCGAGGCCATCACTGCACTTGGTTTTCTGTACTTTTTCCGGGCCGGGGTCGAGATCGCCGTCGTCGAGGTGGGCCTGGGGGGGCGACTGGATGCCACCAACGTCATCACGCCAGAAGTCTCGATCATCACCTCGCTCAGCTTTGATCACACTTACCTGTTGGGCGAGACACTGGGCGAGATCGCCCGCGAAAAGGCGGGCATTATCAAGCCTGGAGTCCCGGTCGTGAGCGCGCCGCAGCAAGAGGAAGCTGCCCGGGTAATCGAGTCTGTCGCCAGGGAAAAGGGAGCCCCTGCGACCGTGATCGGCCGTGACTGGGAGTACCAGGCAGGTGAGGTGGAGCCTGACGGCCAGAGTTTTACGGCCAGGCGTCTCAGTGGGGGGGCTTCTGTATTCGATGGCGAGTACCGGATACCTCTATTGGGGCGCCATCAGCTTGAGAACGCGCTGAGCGCTATCGCCGCTCTCGATACCCTGCAACAACGGGGATTCCAGATACCGGTGCAGGCTGTACAGGAGGGCATGCGTACCGTTCACTGGCCAGGTCGGCTTGAGATTCTCAGCCGGAGGCCTCTGGTCGTGGTGGACTGTGCCCATAATCCCTACTCGGCGCAGGTGTTGCGTCAGGCGTTGAATGAATGGTTTCCGGGCAAGAAGTGGGTGCTGATCTTCGGGGCCTCGACCGATAAGGATATTACAGGCATGCTGAGGGAATTGCTGCCTATCAGCGAACATCTCATCGTCACACGTTCGGACCACCCGCGAGCAGCCTCACCGGTCGAGCTTGCCGATATGGCCGCACGGGTCGGAGGGGGAGCAGAGGTCAGCGTGAACCCCAGGAAAGCATTGAGGCGTGGGCTGGCGCTGATAAAAGCGGACGCCGGTTTACTCGTAACCGGCTCCATCTTCCTCGTCGCCGACGCCCGCGAGGAATGGGCCCGTTACACGGACACCCCATTACCTGAAAATGACTTTGAGTAGTAAAGGAAAGAACGTGGTAGGGAACAGAATGTTTCAAGATTGGTGGCCACAAATGGGGTGGCCACAGGGATTGCCTTACTCCATGGATGAACTTGACTTCAAAGGTGAGGAGACTCCCCGTCTCCCTCCGGATGAAGTGATTGATGCGCCGCTGCTACCGCTGCGTGACATGGTAATGTTTCCTCGCATGGTTGCGCCACTCTTCGTCGGGCGCGATTTCTCGATCGAAGCTGTGGAGGCGGCTCACGAGGATGACGAGCCGGTCATTGCCGTTGCCCAGCGGGATGCCGAGGCACTTGAGCCTGGACCGGAGGACCTGTTCACCTTCGGCACGCTGGTGGAGATCGGGCGGATGCTGCGTATGCCCGACGGCACCATAAGCGTGTTGGGGCATGGTATCCAGCGCGTCCAGATCGTAGAGTACGTGCAGCTCGAGCCGTATATACGCGTACGTGCCCTGCCCGTTTACGAAACAGTGGAGAAGACGCCGGTCACTGAGGCGCTGATGCGGGCTGTGCTGGCCCTGTTCGAGAAAGTGGTGCAACTGAACCGCAACCTCCCCGAAGACGCCTACATTTTCGCCATGAATCTCGACGACCCGGGCTGGCTGGCCGATATGGTGGTCCAGTCGCTGAACCTCAAGGTGGCCGAGCGACAGGAGGTGCTGGAAACCATAGACGTCGCCGAGCGGCTGCAGCGCGTCAGCATCCTGCTGGCGAAAGAACTGGATGTGTTGGAACTGGAGGACCGTATCCACTCACAGGTGCAACAGGAGCTGGACAAGGCACAGCGTGAGTACTTCCTGCGCGAGCAGATGAAAGCTATCCAGACTGAGCTGGGGGAAACGGACGTCTACACGCAGGAGGTCAACGAGCTACGCGAGCGCATCGCCGAAATGGACCTGCCCGATGAGGTGCGTACCAGGGCGGAGAAGGAGCTGGACCGTCTGGCAGCCATGCCGCCAATGTCGCCGGAGACGGGCATGATCCGCACCTATATAGACTGGCTTATCGAGCTGCCCTGGACAGAAACAACAGAGGACAACCTGGACGTCAAACACGTCGAGGAAGTACTGGAATCGCGTCACTTCGGGTTGCCGAAAGCCAAGGAGCGTATCCTGGAATACATCGCGGTGCGTCGGCTGGCAGCCGATAAGATGCGCAGCCCTATCCTCTGCTTTGTCGGTCCGCCGGGGACCGGCAAGACCTCGCTGGGCCAGTCCATTGCCGAGGCACTGGGGCGCAAATTCGTGCGTGTCAGCCTGGGAGGTGTGCGGGACGAAGCCGAAATCCGTGGCCACCGTCGTACGTACATCGGCGCATTGCCCGGCCGCATTATCCAGACGATGCGCCGGGCCGGTACGATCAATCCGCTCTTTATGCTCGACGAGATAGACAAATTGGGTCTGGATTTCCGGGGCGATCCGGCAGCGGCGCTGTTGGAGGTGCTCGACCCCGAACAAAACCATTCCTTCTCCGACCATTATCTGGAGATACCGTACGACCTTTCAAAGGTGCTCTTCATTACCACGGCCAATATCCTCGACCCCATTCCGCCCGCTCTGCAGGATCGTATGGAGGTCATCGAGTTCCCGGGGTATATTGATGAGGAGAAACTCGAGATCGCGCGACGGTTCCTGATCCCACGCCAGCTTGAGGAGCATGGGCTGGGCAAAGATCAGATCGAGTTCACCGAAGGGGCGCTGCGCTCGATCATACGCGAGTACACCTATGAGGCCGGTGTGCGCAACCTCGACCGACGCATTGCTTCCATCTGCCGCAAGATCGCCCGCCGCGTGGCTGAAGGCGGCACCGCTCCGCGTCGTATCCTGGCCAGATCGCTGCCTCGCTATCTGGGGCCTCCTCAGTTTACCCCTGGCCTGGTGGAACAGCAGGATGGGGTCGGCATAGCCACGGGCGTGGCCTGGACTGAGGCTGGCGGAGACCTGATGCCTGTGGAAGTGGCGCTGATGCCCGGCAAAGGCAACCTGACGCTTACCGGCCAGTTGGGAGAGGTATTACAAGAATCGGCCCAGGCTGCGCTGAGCTACGCCCGCTCTCGTGGCAAAGAGTTCGGCATTGATGCGGAAGTTTTCGACAAGACCGACATTCACATCCATCTGCCAGAAGGTGCCATCCCCAAAGATGGACCCTCCGCCGGCATCACTATCGCCACCGCTCTGATCTCCGCCTTCACCGGCCGGCCCGTGCGCCACGACGTGGGTATGACCGGTGAGATCACCCTGCGTGGCCGGGTGCTGCCTATCGGCGGGGTCAAGGAAAAGATTCTGACCGCTCATCGGGCCGGGCTGAAGACCATTATCATCCCCAGGCGCAACAAGAAAGACCTGATTGATGTGCCGGCAAAGATCAGGCGCGCGCTGCATATCGTTCTGGTGGATAATATGGACGATGTGTTATCTTCAGCCCTGCTGGCTGCCGAACCCCAGGCGGCACCTTCATCGTCGCGCAGCCATCGGCCCAGGCGCAGGTCCCAGACACAGGGGACGGTCAAATAAATCGGAGGACGCCCGCTTGAAATCAGCCTTTCAGGCACTTCGCGTCAGGTGTCGGCACAGGCCGACGACCGGCATGAAGTGCCCGGGGAGGGCGGTTTCAATCGGCTGAAGCCCTGGCACTGAGCTACCCGGAAAAAGGAGTGGAGATGAATAGAGTTCTATCCTTCGACGCCGAAAAATGTGTGGGATGCCACATCTGTGAGGAGGTCTGCTCCGAAACCTGGTTCAAAACCACTGACCCGGAGAGGTCAAGCATTCGCATCCGCGAGGAGCAGCGCCAGGATGGGCTTATGCTGAGTGCTGTCTATTGTGTCCAGTGTGGCGAGTGTGTTAACGTCTGCCCTGTAGAAGCCCTCTACAGAGATAAAAGGGGCATCGTGCGCCTGCGGAAACAACTGTGTGTGGGTTGCCTGGCCTGTGTGGGCTTTTGTCCCTATCTGGCGATGTTCTACCACGCAGGACAGGCGGAGCCTTTTAAATGCGTCGCCTGTGGGAAGTGCGCTGATGAGTGCCCGGCTGAGGCTCTTGCTGTGGTGGAGGTCGAAACCCCGCGTGCCCCGGGTGTCCAGATATAAAGCTTCAAGGAGGAGGATATGAGAACCGTACTGGCTGATTACGCCTATACACCATCACCTGTGGAGCGGGGCTACACAGGCCGGACGCTCTATATCAACCTCTCTGACCGAACTATCGCCGCGAAGCCGGTGACCGACCTGATGAAAGAGAAGTTTATCGGTGGGAGAGGGTTTGGGCTTTGGTTGCTCTGGCACGGCGTGCGCGATGACACCCGCTGGAACGACCCGGAGAATGAAATCGTGGTTTCCTCAGGCCCGTGCGGGGGCACCACCCAATACCCGGGCTCCGGCAAGTCGTTGGTCGTTTCCATTTCCCCTCTTACCAACGTCGTCATTGACTCTAACGTCGGCGGACACTTCGGGCCGCTCCTCAAGTTCGCCGGGTGGGATGCACTGGAGATTCAAGGCAAGGCGGAGCGGGATGTCATCATCATTATAGATGCGCCTGCCGGGCGCGTGACCGTCGAAGAAGCGACCAATGTGCCCACGGACACCCATCTGGTTGCCAGATGGCTTCTGGAAGAGCTGGCACCGGGTGAAGAGGAGCGCTATTTCATCTCTTCTATCTCCTCCGGTAGCGGTGCTGAACACACACTCTGGGGCTGCCTGAACTTCAGCCTTTACGACCGCAGGAGGAAGGAACTACGCTTCAAGCAGGCCGGGCGAGGTGGCATCGGGACAGTCTTGCGCGACAAACGCATCAAGGCGGTGGTGGTGAAAAGCCTGCCCGTTAAGGGTGACTCCAATCATCCCGCCGATCCGGAGCGAGTTGCCCGTGCCGGCATCCGGCTGCACAAGGAGATCCACGATTACGATGACCAGCAATGCCGTATGCGCCACCGTGGTACATCGTACCTGGTCCAGATTATGAACGATTATGATCTGTTGCCGGTACATAACTTCCGCTTCGGCTCACACCCGGAGGCCCATCGTATCAACGGTAATGTATGGGAGGCTCGCTTCACCCAGGGCCTGCCCGATGGCTGCTGGTATGGCTGTACACTGAGCTGTTCTCATACCTCGGATAACTACACCGTCCGCACTGGCCCCTACCGTGGACAGACGGTTAGCGTGGACGGGCCTGAATATGAGACTATCGCCGGTGTTGGCTCTAACTGCGGCATCTTTGATCCCGACGCCATTCTTGAGCTGAACTTTTACTGCGATACCTACGGTATAGACACCATCTCCTTCGGCACCGGTGTGGCCTTTGTGATGGAGTGCTATGAGGCAGGCATCCTGGACAGGGAGAAAACCGGAGGGTTGGAGCTGCGCTTTGGTAATGCCGATGCTGCGATCGAGTTACTCCATCAGATGGGGCGGGGCGAGGGATTCGGTTGCATCGTCGGGCAGGGGGTGCGTCGTATGAAAGAGTATTTCGCCCGCGAGTACGGGGCCGACCCCGCCTTTCTGAAAGATATCGGTATGGAGGCCAAGGGGCTGGAATACTCTGAGTATGTGTCCAAGGAATCGCTGGCCCAGCAGGGAGGGTACGGACTGACCAACAAAGGGCCGCAACACGACGAAGCCTGGCTGATTTTTATGGATATGGTCAGCAATCTGCTTCCCACCTTCGAGGACAAAGCTGAGGCACTTCACTACTTCCCGATGTGGCGCACATGGTTTGGACTGTGCGGCTTTTGCAAGCTCCCCTGGAACGATATTGTACCGCCGGACAACAAGTACATGGACGAGCCGGCTAAGATCCCTGCGCACGTGCAAAACTATGTAGACCTATTTTCCGGTGTCACCGGACGGCAGGTGACCCGGGAAGACCTGATCACTATGTCCGAAGCGGTTTATAACTTCCAGCGCGTCTTTAATATCCGCCTGGGGTACGGGCTGCGCGATCATGACGATGTCCCCTACCGTTCCCAGGGGCCGGTGACCATCGAGGAATATCAGTCGCGAGCTGAGCGTTACGATAAGCAAGTGGAGCAGCTATTGGGTCTGAACCCCAGGGAAATGTCCGTGGAAGAGAAGCTCGCCGCGTTGCGCAAATACCGGGAAGAGCAATACGAGAGGCTGAAGGACGCCGTCTACGCCAGACGAGGCTGGACGAAGAACGGCGTCCCCACACCGGAGACGTTGAAGCGGCTGGGGATTGACTTCCCCGAAGTGCTGGCCGTGGTCCAGAAACATCTGTAGGCTGTGATCCGCGTCAATAACCGCGACGACATACCCTGGGAAGCAGGGATGACCGTCTCCAGTTTGCTGGAGCGGCTTAACTATACCTTTGCCCATATCATCGTCAGGGTAAACGAAGAGGTTGTCTCCCCGGAGGAGTATGCCACATATCTCATCCCAGATGGTGCAAAGGTGCTGGTGATCCATCTGATTGCCGGCGGGTGATCTCGCGACGCCGGGATTACCGGCTCACAGCAGGCCGCCGGAGCGATAGCTCGTTTCAGCAGCATGAGGTCAACGTGGTCGGGCACCGTGTGGAGGCGCAGAGATGACACGAACTCATCTCTGCGCCTGTGCGTTTCATACACAGCTCAGCGCAGTGCATCAGCGGAGTGATTCGGTGCGCACCAGAATTAACAGGGAGACACGCAGATGTTCAACTGGATTCTCGAGAATCGTTTGTTCCAACTGGCCCGGGAGGGAAAGCGGTTAACTCCCTGGTGGGCAGCTTTGCCCATTGGCTCATTGATACTGTTGTTATCCTGGGTGTTCAGTCTGCCGGTGGTATTGGCGTATGGCATATACAGTGGTGAGCATTGGGCAACGCTCTCGGAGCAACCATCTTTTGTCGCCGGCATGTGGCAGGTGTTGTTACTGATCACCTCGTTCGGTGGGGTGATCTTGTTGACCTGGTTGTGGATCAGGCTTTACGAGCGGCGTGCCTTCCACACCCTGGGCTTTGAGTATGGCAACATCCTGCAACGATACGGGCGCGGTCTGCTGATCGGCTTGCTGATGTTCTCCGGAGCGGTGGGGCTGATGGCGATCTTCGGTTTCCTCGCCTCTGAAACGAGCGCTTCAGGCCATCAGGGGCTGCTCGCTCTGGGCGGGGTGCTGATTGTCTTGCCCGGTTGGGTGGTCCAGGGCGCAGCGGAGGAAGTCCTGATACGTGGCTGGATGATGCCCGTGCTTGGCGCGCGCTACCGCCCCTGGATAGGGGTTATCCTGTCCTCAGTGTTCTTCGCCGTTATGCACGGCCTTAACCCTAACCTGAGCATTCTGGCACTGGTTAATCTGTTCCTTTATGGCCTGTTCGCGGCGCTTTACGCCTTGCGCGATGGTTCGCTGTGGGGCATCTGCGCCCTCCACTCGGTCTGGAACTGGGCACAGGGTAACATCTTTGGCCTGGAGGTGAGCGGTAGCGAGACCGGCAGCGGGACGTTGCTGAACCTGATGGAGGCTGGCCCAGACTGGTTTACCGGCGGGGACTTCGGTCCCGAAGGTGGCCTGGCGGTGAGCCTGGTGCTCCTGTGCGGGATAGCTGTGGTGCTTCTGATGAAAGCGCGCAGCAAGGCAGCCTGCTCGAAATCGCTTTAACCGCAAATGGAGCGCCGGAGCTTTACAAGGTGTTGGCTTTGACCGGTGCTATGTAACGGGTACGGGTGTATCTTGGAATAGCTGGCGTTACAGGGGGTTATCTTGCGGCCGGAAGGAATCAGACTTGACTACCGGGTTGTCACCACCGTTGTGGTCTCCACATTATTGCTGGTGCTGGAACATTACCACTTCATATTTCCCTACAAGTCGCTTGACCGCGTGCTCTTCTATCTGGGAGTGCCTTTGTTTGTGATTGTGGTGGTTTTCCGCGAGTCGCCTGCCAGCTACGGATTTCAGTTTGGAGATTGGAAAGCAGGGGCGATACTGACGGCCTCAGGATGTGGGGTGGCGGCTGTGGTCGCGCTGGTTACCGCACGGGGCGGTGCGATGCAACGCTACTACGCACCTCAGATCAACACAGCGCTCCCGTTGGTGCTTGATAACGCGCTGGACCTGATAGGGTGGGAGTTCCTGTTTCGAGGTTTCCTGCTCTTTGCCCTTTACCCGGTATGCGGCCCGTATGCCATCCTGCTCCAGGCCGTTCCGTTCACCCTGGCTCACTTCGGCAAGCCGGAAGTGGAGACGCTAAGTTGCATATTTGGGGGCAGCGCATTCGGGTATGTAGCCTGGCGCACACGTTCTTTCGTCTACCCGTACCTGATCCACTGGTTTCTGGCAACTTTCACGATCTTGCTTGCTGCAGGAAGGATTTAGAGCCTATCCTGAAAACGTAACCGACGTATCCCTGTGCGTCGGTATAAGCGGCATAGGGATGCCGCTTGTACGGTTCTTCGGACAGGGTCTTAGCAACTCGCCATAGACTTTCTCGATGCGTTCGACAATACGGGGCCATGCGTAAGACTCGGCCCAGCAGGCGGCCCGTTGCCCGATACGTCGCCGCAATGCCTCATCGCTCAGCAGGCGCATGATCTTATGCGCCAATGCCTGAGGATCGCGGGCCGGCACACGGTAGCCTGTACGCCCATGTTGGACCAGGAAAGCCAGCCCCCCCACGTCAGAAGCGATGACCGGTGTGCCACAGGCCATCGCCTCAAGCGCGACCAGTCCGAAACTCTCGTAGTCCGAGGGCATCACCACCATCTCGGCCGCCGAGTAATAGTACGGTAAGAGGTCCTGGTCTTTGGCTCCCAGGAACACAACCACATCGCTGATGCCCAGCTCCTCCCGCAAATTCTGCAGTCGTATCATCTCATCGTCCTCGCGAATGCGGTCAGGATCCCCCCCGATGATGGGTACACGCAGACGGCAGCGCAGTTGTGGAAGCCGCTTCACGACCTCGGCAATGGCCAGGATCAGATTGTCAATCCCTTTCAGTGGCTCAATGCGGCCCACAAAGAGGATGATACAGCAGTCATCGCACAGGCCGATGCGCTCCCTGGCATAGGCAGAGGGGATAGGGCGGAATCGCTGTGTGTCTATGCCGGGCGGGATAACCCGGATGCGGGCGGGGTCAGCGTCATACAGCCGGATCAATTGCTCTTTCTCCACCGATGTGGCAGCGACCAGGATGTCGGCGCTGTGGACGATGGTTCTTTCGACCGTGATGCGTCGCTCAGGCTCCCGCTCTTCAGCGCGGCGGGCCACAGCGTTCTTCATCTCTCCCAGTGTGTGGAACATGTGTATGACGGGGATACCCCAATGTTCACGTAACTCCAGCGCCACCGCTCCGGAGAGCCAGTAGTGGCTGTGAAGCAAATCGTAGCGTATCCCGTCACGCTCCGCCTGCGCCAAGACCCCTTCTGTGAATTCCGGCAGATAGTCGTAGACGAGGCGTCTGTCGTAGGGCTGTTCGGGGCCGGCGGGGATGTGGATCACACGCGCCCCACGGCCGAGATCGGTGCTGTTGATGCGAGGAATGGTCGGGTCCTGCGAACGGGTGTAGACGTCCACGTGATGCCCCCGCCGGGCCAGTTCACTCGCAAGGTCGCGCACGTAGACGTTCATTCCGCCGGTCTCTTTGCCACCCAGGGTGGCCAGCGGGCAGGTATGCACGCTCAACATGGCGATCCGCAGATTGGCCATTTAAGTTTGTTCCTCCCTGCAGCAATCAGATCCTCGTATGTTGTGCTCTGAATTATACCGCCGATAGCCTGGGGCAGCCAGTCCTGGAGTTGCAAAACCCCCTGACCCAATCCAGCCGATACCACCTTCGTGACAGGGTCAGAAGGTTGGGGCATCATCCTCAGCCGGTCATAGCGGCCTGACCAGATGGGTGTCCGGGCTTCTCATGGCAGTGATGCGGGGTATTGGACCTGCCGCCCGGATTTGCGAAAACTCAGGGGGACCAGCGTTACTTTGTCAGTATTTCTTAACACCAACTTAAACCGGCCTTAACATTTTTCAATTATAGTGGCTCTCGGTACAAGACGGCGGTGGCCTCACTGATGGAGAATGCGAAGAGCAATTCCGGGCTTTAGCTATTCAGGGATGTATGGGCAGGATTCACGCGCCAGCACAGTCGCTGCCTGAGTAGTCGCCCGGAAACTATACAAGGAGATTGCATGTGAGACCCGGCGTGGCTTCAGTTCCTGAATCGCCATCTTTAATACCGTGGGGACATCTCTCAGGAGAATACCTGGCTTCATGCCTGCTGTTATGGAAAGAGTGTATAGCCTATGCTATCTCCCAGGTTGGCAGTCCGCCTGTGCTCTCATCGGTTGGTCTGGTTATGACTGCTGTGACCATAGGAACCTCACGGGTGTGGGTGTTGGCAGTCACATATATTCTGCTCGCTATCGTGACCCCATTGGCTTATCTTTTCTGGCTGCTACACCAGGGCCAGGTGACCGATTTTGACGTACAGAGACGGGAACAGCGCATACGTCCCATGCAGTTTACCCTGGCCTGCGGCGCGCTGGCCTGGCTCATATTGGCAGTTGCTGCTGCACCCAGGCCTTTGCTGCTCCTCACAGGCGCATTGTGGGTGCAAATGGGAATTGTCTTTGTCATCACCTTCTGGTGGAAGATCAGCGTCCATTGTGCCTCTGCTGCGACACTGGCGACCATCATAGGATTGTGGATCGGTACGCCACTCCCGTTGATGATCGGTTTACCACTGATTGCCTGGTCGCGCGTTCATCGCAGGCGTCACACCCCTGCCCAGGCAATCGCTGGAATGTGTTTAGGCTATCTGGTTGCGCTATTGGCTTTATCCCTGGTTGAATAAACTGGATTGGTAACTATTCAGGCGGTGACTGTAGGGGGCGAGGTGCGCCTCGCCCGTACACCATTTTGGGCCTGCGGCCATTGGGTCGGCCTTCGCCAGGTACGGGCGATTAATCAATCGCCCCTGCCTTGCTGCACACCAGAGGCGGTGTCGGCGCAGGCCAACACCTGGCGCGAAGCGCCTGAAGAGGGCGATTCCAATCGGCTGAATAGTTACTCGGGGGTCAGAATCGCTTCCATTTGAACCTGGCTGGCGTAAATTGCCCAGATTCCCATCAACACGACAAGCAAGGTCAGGCCACAGCCCCCCATCAAGGTGAGCAAGCCCACCTCGCCGACGAGCGTGACCAAACCGGCAGGGTTGAGAACAAAGGCTATCGGCAGCGTTGACAACGGGCACAGGATCAGGGCAAGCATGACGATGCCGATAATCAGCGCAAGGCTGTTCTTTTGATAGGGATAGCTGATGGATCCCATCCTTACCTCGATTTCGGTCAAAGGTGAGCAAGAACCGCACAGGTGGGCGAAGGCAGTGCCCCCGCCCACCCCAGGGTGAAGGTCAGCGATTTCTCACTACCAGTGGTAAAAAGACCCGGTAACGGTATTGCGCCTCGTAGGCCCCCATATCCACGATAGGTGACGTGCCGTTGCCGGTGTCGGGGACAAAGGGGACATCCGCAAAGCGTGGCCTGCCGTCCAGGTCGGTGGTGATGCCGGCGGGCACGGCACCGTTCTTGCCGGCGTCAATGCAGGGCGAGGTGGGCAACAGGCGCAGGTTGCCCGCTGACGCGTTCACAAAGCGCGGGTCGGCGTCAATGTTGCCGCCGCCGTTCGTCCCGCAGGCGCTGTTCCAACTGCCGGAGCCGCCGCAGCCACGGATGTCGCTGTAGGAAATGCGCGGGGTGCTGTTGTTATTGAGGAATTCCGGCCCGGTAGCGGCGTTGTTGCCCCACACGATGACATTGACCAGCGTTGGGGTGCACACATTATTGTTGTACATTCCGCCACCTTTGCCGGCCGAGTTGCCACTAAAGGTTACGTCCGTCAGCACCGGGCTGCTGCTCAGGTGGTTGTACATCCCGCCGCCGTCGGCGATCGCCGAGTTACTGCTAAAGGTCACGTTCATCAACGTGGGATTGCTGTAGGACTCGTTAAACATCCCACCGGCGTTGCCGGCCGTGTTGCGGATAAAAGTCACGTTTATCAGCGTCGGGCTGCTGTTTTCGTTGGACATCCCGCCGCCGTAGTCGGCTGTGTTGGCGCTGAAGGTCACGTTCGTCAGCGTTGGCCTGCTATCAGCATAATTGTCCATCCCGCCGCCGTTGGTGACCGCCGAGTTGCCGCGGAAGGTGACGTTCGTCAGCGTCGGGCTACTGTTTTCGTTGGACATCCCGCCGCCGCTATCGGCCGAATTGCCGCTGAAGGTAACGTTCGTCAGCGTCGGATTGCCGATATTATTGAACATCCCCCCGCCGTTGACGGCCGAGTTGCCGCTGAAGGTGACGTTCGTCAGCACCGGGCTGCTGTTCAGATAGTTGAGCATCCCGCCGCCGTTGGCAGTGGCCGTGTTGCTGATAAAGGTTACGCTCATCAGTGTCGGGCTGCTCCCATTATTGTTGAGCATCCCGCCGCCCTTGGCAGCCGCGTTGCCGCTGAAAGTCAGATTCATCAGCGTCGGGCTACTGTTTTTATAGTTGTACATTCCACCACCATCGCTATGCGGCCACGAACCGTTCGCCTGCCCGGCGGTGATGAAAAAGCCATCCAGCACGGCGGTGCTGATGACGTTGGTGCTGCTGATCACGTGGTAGGCGTTGCTGCCCTTGATGTTGGCCGTGGTGGTCACCACGCCGCCGTCGGTGATGTCGTTCTTGTCAATGTCCCCGCTCAGGATCGTGCGATGCGTCTGCCAGTTGCGCTGGCTGCGCTGCGTCTCTGTGCCGGCAAAGCCGCCATAGACCGCCACGCCGTTCTTGAGCGCAAAGGCGGCGGTGCGGGTCGCGCCGGGGTAGTGCACCCCTTCCTTCACCCAGATTTCGTCGCCGCTGACGGCTACCGCCAGAGCGCGCTGCAGCGTGCAGGCATTGGCCCAACTCCCGTCGCAATTCCCCGTGGTCAGCCCGTTGGGTGCGGCGTAGCGCACCGTGCCCGCAGCGCGGGCGGATTGCGGCGCGGTCAAGATCAGCGCCAGGGCCATGGACACCCCGATCAGAAGGGCCGTCCCCGCCACAAGACAACGAGTCCTCTTGTTCATTTCCTGTTCTCCTTTCCGAAATTGTATGGATGGTAGCGCAGTCCTGAGGCGCCGGGCAGGCCCACGCTCACGCCACTGCACATTTCCAGGCGCGTCCGCAGGACGCCGGGATGGCGACACACGTCGCAGCCGGGTGAAGATGGGTGACTGTCACGAAACCCTGGGGTCTG
>Ga0124943_1036315_pt1 | contig 13868 bp, 18 predicted proteins | sample YNPNP_0700MetaT_FD_92943 | JGI IMG/M metagenome (GOLD analysis project Ga0124943, IMG submission 92943) | Anoxygenic and chlorotrophic microbial mat microbial communities from Yellowstone National Park, USA - YNP NP_0700 MetaT (Metagenome... ... | reverse complement strand
CTTCGCTTACACCTTCAACATCTAAAAGTAAGGCAACACCTGCTAAAATCCATTTCCTTGGTTGATGCCTAGTTTTAAGTTAAGCAGTAAAAACGTATGTAGGTCCTCTTTCTTCTGTCTTATAGCAAGGACATAAATAAATTGTTTTGTCTTCCCTTATTCCTTCAGGAATTACCATAGCTTTACAATGACATACAGGCATCACACAAAACAATTCTTTTGGTCTAGATTCATCTAACATTCCAACTTATATATCCCATCTAGCTCCCTCTAAAACAAAACCAAAGACATATGCACCTTCTTTTGCTGGGCCTTCAATTTCTTCGATAGATTTTTTTGTAAACTCAGTTTGAATATATAATTTATTCAGTTCTTATTGTGTTTTTTGGCCAGTTACTTACTTAATTGCAGTGAGGAACGACTATGGATTGAAAAATCTAGAAATATTGACCACTTTTGGAATATTTAGGGGATCATCGCAAAATGTTTATAATTATTCCCATCTTTTCATTAAATTTGCAAACCAGCTACCTAAAGATCTTTTAGATGGATAGGCAAGAGCTTGCCATTAATATGGTACTCTATTATATGAAATTTAATCAATAATTGATTCCATCCTTTCTGAAATTGTTAATTATCCTGCGAATCCTTATTCTAAATCATTTAAATCATTTATTATTTCTTTATTTAATGTATTCATGTATTCAAGTTCTTAAAGAAAAACATTTTAATAAGGCCCACGAGATTCAGCATCTAATCTAGTTTTAACTTCTTCAAGATTGAATATTTTATTTCTTAGTTCTTTTTCTTCCAAAACAATTCTCATAAACTCCTAAGTTATTTCAATAGGAGTCTTTACTCCTGCTTATTCTTCTTTAACAGCCTCTTTTGGTTACAGTTCAATTAAGGTTGCAAATAATTCTTTGCATTATTCTGTTCTAAAACTAATTTCGGTATTGGGATGTAGTCCAAAGGCAAGAGGTGTTTCTATTTTCAAAGATACTTCTATATGCTCAAGAAATTTCTCATATGTAGTTGGAGCGGGTACTTTAAATGATAAATTGGCTTTTCCTTCAATAAATGGAAATAATTCTAATTCTTCAAATAAATTTTCATTCATAATATTTCTTAGATAATTAATGCATAATCTTCTATCCCAATCATCAACTATATGTCCTCCATACATGATTTCACCAAATATATATATAAGATCTTCAAAAGGAGTTTTCCCAGAAACATTTGTTTCAAGAAATTTAGCTAATACAAGAGCACTATCTCTAAGGTCTCCAAGGTTGAAAGGATATTATCTATTCCATCCAATTGACCCATACCTTCTTCTTTCAATAATTGTGGCATGGAAAAAACATAATGCAAATAGTATTTATTTTTATTTTGGATCTTTATCTTCTATCTTTTCTCGTGGGAAAAATGTCCATGCTCTTTTCATATTATTTTTAAGTCCTGAAGGCGGTTCATTTGTTAGCTTTATGCATCTATTTAAAATACCAATAGGAATATTTTCAGATGGTTCTGCACTTAAATAAAGCCTGAAATTACTCGTTGCACGAGTTGCTTCACTTGCTCTCTAATCCAATATTTTCTCAAGTTCAGGCAACCACCTTGGCATTAAATGAATATTTTCAAGCATAACCCAATGTCCTTCCTTATATCCTTCTTCTAATCTTCGAGTTGCTACTTCTGCTTATCCTTATCCTAATGCAAGATAAAAAAAGGTTTTTCCAGGTATTATTCCTTTTGTTCTTGCAATTTCTTCAACATCTTTAACAGGATCTGATCCTGGTGATAAAATAAAGAAAACAGGTGTATTAACATCAGCTTCTTCAATAGAATTTGCTAAAATTTCAAGAAAAGAAATTTTTGAGTCCATATCTACAAACTATTCACCTCGAGGTAAATTATTTTTAATGAAATTAGTTAGCGCAGTAATTACTCTATCAGGCCTAAGACATCTAAGAACTAAAAGTTTTTAAAACGGTTAACTGTCAAGTTTTTTCCATTCAAGCGGTAGCTTTGTATCTTCAGGTGTTAAATCATTATACCATTCTTGAAATCTGGGCGCTGCATCTTTTTCCATATTTTAAGCTAAATTTTTGAATTCTTCTAATTAGCAAAGTCCTTAAATTGCATCCCATGCTGAATTAGGCAACCAATCTAAAGGATAGCTTTGAGCTGGAATAGAAGGACATTTAATCAGGAAGTCCATATGAGCAGGATCGTATTAAACATCTATTACTTTTTTTTACATTAATCTGAATGTGATCATTGTCAAAAAGATAATTTTATGTTTTTCAAAGAGTCCTCTTGCTATCCATTAATATATCGTAAATCTAATATTTTTCCTCATTTCTTCAATTCTTGATTCATCTTATACTTTCGTTCTTTCTATCGCTTTTTTGAAAAATTAAGTAAATGCATCAAGAGAATATTAATACATCGGATTAATAATATTTAAAGTTATGATTAAGAAATATAACATTGCTCCTTCTGCAGCAACCATTCTATATAATTCTCTTTAAACATTTATTGCTTCTTCTGTTTTAGCTGCTTAAATTCTTTAATTGCTTATCTCAATTGATGTTTTCTTAGTTTTGTCTAAATTATTTATTAATTCTTTATTGTCAAGAATAGTTGCTGGATCTGCACTTGACAATGTATTTAACAGATTTTCTTCTAATTCATTTAATATTGCTAAAAATTCATTTTATCGTTTTACTAATTCCTATTTTTAATCTTCCAATTCACTTTTTTCCATTTTTACAACCAATCCTAATAATTATTCCTCTAATCCTGACTCTGTGACTATAAAATTAATTATAGTGCAAGTGGCTGCTATTTCTGGTCTAAAATTAGGATTAAATAATTTCGTTATTAAATATAAACGGAAATTTGCATCATAATCAATTTCTGTTCCAGCTAATTCAATAAAATATTATTTTCCTCTCTTTTTAGCAGCTCTAGAAAGCAAAGGATCAAGTGTTGCATCAATCTCTTCTTGAATGCCATCAATCATTACAAATTTTCCCATTTATATTGCATTAATAAGTTTATTATAAAATTTATCTGCAGTAATAGACAAAACAGCCAAATTATCTCCTTATGACGTTCTTATCCAAAGAGCTCCTTATGTTTATGGATCAATTAATAATGGCCATCTTTAACAAGATGTTATTATTGCTGCATTTTCTAATGACATTGGATCAGAAGGTAAGTTTTCATTCTTCCATTTTGCGATTTATGCTTCATTTGTTAGAATTTTTAATGGCGTTATTTCTTATGTAATTGGAATTTATTTAGCTTCAATATCTTTAAGCCAAACATCACGCCATAACTTAATACGAAATGCAGAACTAAATGCTCCAATATATGAAACAAATGCACTGGCAAGTAAACAATCTCCAATTGTACAAAGAATATTTTTTTAAAGTATTACAACATTTTCGCCCCATCTTTTATTTTCATCAGCTAGTCCATGCACTAATTTTTCGGCAGCATCCAATTTCATTTAACAATTTTATGCTTCTGCTTCTACTTTTTATTTAGCCGCTTCAGCTTCTTATAATTAATGCTTCAACATATTAACTTTTTCATTTAGCACTCTAACTTTTTCTTTCACTACTGCTAATTCTTCTTATTTTATTCTTACCTCTTCTGTTCTTTTATCCACTTCATCCATTAACGGCTTAACAGCTTTATAAATTTTATTGAATGTCAAAATATTAATAACCCAAGCACAAAAGTAGGCAGCTGCATAATTTTTAGTCAGCATAATTTCAAAAGTGAAGTTTGGCTTTACAGTCGGATCTTCAATTACTTTATTAACATTTGTAATAATTTATTCATCAATTTCTTTTGCATTATATTTTTTAATAGTTTCTAATAGCTTTTAAGGATTATTCATGAAATTCTATCCTTTTTTCCAAATCTTGTCATTTGGATCATGTAATGAAATTTTTTCTCCAAGCATTATCATGATGACTTTAGAAACTGCTACAAGCGCGATCGGAGGATTAGGTAAAGATTTCATTTCTGTTATATGTTCTTTTTTTATTTTATCTATTGCTTGTTCTGCCCTTTCTAATGCAGGTTTTCCTTCAGCTAATCTCTCTTCTGCTTCATTTTTCAATTTTTCTGCTTCTTATGCTGCTGCATTTGTTTTTGCTTCTTCTTCATTTGCGATTTTTTATTCGTTCTCTGCAATGGCACTTTCTTTTCCAACTTTTTCTATAAGATCATCTGTCTATTTCTTTTTCTCTTATACTTCAGCCATTTTTATTTCAAGTTATTCTTATAATCCCTTAACTTTTCCTTCTGTTTCTGCTAAAATTTAAAGTCCTGTTTAATATTTTTTTATTTTTTATTCAATTTCTTTAGATTTATTTGCTAAAAGGTATTTATAGAAATTTATCAATTCCAAAAAGCTTTTGGGAGTTGTATAATTATATCTTCTTTCTCTACGTAAATAATCGGCATTTGCTTTCTCGATTGATAAATGGACTTCTGCCATATGTAAAGCCATAGCATCAAGTGTTTCTTTTGGATTTTCTGTCTTTATTTCAAGATCATCAATAAATCTTCTAGCTACGCTAATTAATGCATCCTTTGGCCATGGAAAGAACCAATCTATTGTTGTTGCATTTATTATTCCTGGAAATTTCCTTGCTTTTATTCTGAAGTTATTTCCGACTGGTGAAAAGCACAGAATGATTTTTAAATTCTTTTATACTTTATTATAAAAATAATCATATAATTAATCAGCTGTTGGATTATTAGTCCCTAATGCTGATTTTGCTTCATTTCTTAGTGTATTTACCATAGTGTCTACATCTTCTTTGGGAAATAAATCTGCAACCCAACCTAAATTTAACATATCATTTATTGGAATTAAAAAATTCTCTTATTTAATTTATGAATCAGTAAGCATGAATGCTCTTGGATTAGCGTTTGGCTTTGCTATTTTCTTATATAAATCTTGTAGAAAATTCCTAACATCATTAAGACCAAAATTTGCTGTGACAACAAGAGATTCAATTTCATAATTCAAAATAAAAGCAGAAAGCTTAGCTAAACTTTATTTTCCAGATCCTCCAACTCCTACTAATAATGCATTTCCAATTGGAAATTATAATATTCTAGTGATTCTTGTCACATGTTAAAGAGCTTGATCAAATAATACTAAATTCATTTACTATTTCTAATCATTATACTCTTCTAATTTTTCTGTTAGTATTTATTTTAATTAATTCATATCTTTGATTTTTGAATATTGATTTTCAAGCCCAAGATGAGGAGCCACAAAAGATGTAAAAATATTTTCTTTATCCTCTAAAAATTCAGGATTTTCTTCAGGAAAATTTTTTGTAAATGCTTCTTTTACATAGGCTCTAAAAGTTGTCCAATCTTCTTCGAAAATGAGTCTATCTTCAAATGTGCGAACAACTTCATGCAACCATAATCTCATTATATGTATAGGCCCTAATTTATTATATATTGATGGCGTAGATAGCATTAAGCCTTCTGTAACTCTTGACAACTCTCTTAAATTAAATTAATAATGAAATTTGCGAGCTGTAGGTGAAAATTTCGGATCAATTGTTAATTTTTTATAAATAAGAACAGTTGCTTCAATTAACTTATCGGTTAATTACTATATATTTTAATCAAATGTTGAAAAGTGTGCTTATAGAATTTATCCATAAATTGTTTTGATTGTAAGATCACTTGGAATAAACATCGTAAAAATTGAAAAATGTCTTTATAATTAAAGATTCACAGTAAATGATCCACTCTTAGGATTCATTGCACTTAAAAATAATATATCTTCAAGTTATTTATATTCTTCCAAATTTTCTCGAACAAATATTTTCCAATAGTCCATAATCTATCTTAATAATGCTATAGGACTTTATGTTCCATATTTATCTAATGATGGCATATTCAAATCATCAATAAAATATATTATTATCTTATTTGTCACAGACCCATATGTTCGACCACTTTTTTTTGCAAGACTTTATTCATTCTCAATGTTTTATTGTAAAGAATAAGAATCTGTATAAGAGTTTAAATTAATTATTTTATAACTGATTTCTTCTTTATTTGTTTATGCTAAATAATTTTTAATTAATGCTGATTTTCCTGTTCCAGCTGTTCCTATTAATAAAACAGGCTTTAGTCTTTTAACATGCATATCTAATAATTATCTTATCCTAATTGTATGCAGAGTTGGAACATAAATCTTACTAAACTCTATTACTTCTGCTGGCTAATATGCTTCTACTTCTGCACTCCAACTTATCCATTATTCTTTTGTAGGATCATAATAATAATCAAATGCTAAGCCACCTTCTGGAAACTTTACTTTTGATACATTTCTCCACATTTAATTAAATTATTTTTAATCTTTTTCTTCTTCAAGAGAACCTCCAATTGCCCACATTCCAGCAAATGCAAATAATGCTTCATACATAATACGCTATTTTTCTTCAGATTAATTTCGAATATAATCTCCATATTTGATTAATAATGCGTCTAAAATTGTACACAGAGTTTAAATTAATTCAATATCAACAACTGGCACGATATGTGCAATTTTATGTATTTCTGGATTTTATTCAAAGTATGATTGAAAACATCGATAAAATATTCCCTTTCCTAAATCATCAATTGGGGGCGGGGCAAATTTGTCTATATATTCTCCCTTTTCTTTTTGTTTAACAGCTTAAAAAGATCTATCAAGCCAACTATTCATATATGGGATCCATCCAATATCTGTTTCATTAATATATAAAACACCTCCTCTAGATACTGTTGAAGGATTTGCATTTTTTAAATTTGATACTTCAAAAAGACATCGCATTTCTGGAGTTAAAGCAATTCGGTCATTTGATACTAAGGTCAGTACTTTATTATCGTCCATGACAGAATTCATCGATTCTATCCAATCAGGATCAACATCTCCATCTAATATCACCCATTTATGCTTATGTTTTTCTTTATATTTTCCTAGATTTTTACTTTAATTTTTCAGAAACATTGAAAACACTCCATTTTTCCATTCTTTACTTTTTGTCCAGCATCCATATAATTCATCTGATGTTACTGCTTTTGGATTTAAACAATCATATTCACAATCTTCACCAAGATTTGTATTAACTTTAGCAAGCGTTTTCCAAACCATAGTCTTCCCAGATCCAGGTGGCCCAATAACAAAACAACTATGTCTAACAACAAGAATTTCAGAAAGTTAAACGACTTTTAATACGAATGTTTCTTCTGGCACAAGACCTAAATCTTTTTTTGCAGTTTCTTATACAGCCTTTTTAAAATCCATATTCATTTTTGGCTCAGCTTCTACATTTGGAAAAAGATCAGCAATCAATCGTAAAAATATTTATTTATCATCTGTAACAATTTTTGGCATATTAAAATCTCGAAGAGCCCTCATTAATACTGGATCTTCAGGAACATTTGGTTCAGCCCTTTTGAGCCCTCCTGCTTATCTTAGAACACTTTTTACAGCTCTTAATCCCCAATCATAATGTCTCTATTTTGATAACAATTCATTACTTAATTCATAAAGCGTAACAAATTTTTTTGATAAATTTTTTGCTTATTCAAAGCCTTCTGACATTAACATATTTTCACAAATCAACACTGTATCAGGAACTACCATTGCACATGATCTAAATAATGATTTTATGGTTTCAGGAAGTTCTGTTCTACCTTTATATCCAGGATTCATTGTAATAAAATAACCAAAAGAATCTTGTAAAACAATTTCTCCTTCTTCCATAAATACAAATTTTTATTTCTTTTCTTTTAATGCATCAAGTACTGTTTTTATTTAAGCACTAATCACAGACAATACTTCTATTGCAATTCTATTAAATTCATCAAAATCTCCCCATGCACCGGTTTGAGATAATCCCAAAAAGATTTAGCTCATAGAATCTTTGTTCATTTAATCGCTGCAATTAAATACAACTACGAAATTTCCAACACCTCTTCCTAAATCTTTAACAGTTTCAGTTTTACCTGTTCCTGCAGGTCCAGCAGGTGCTCCTCCTAATACTAAATTAAGAGCTTATGTCAAAGTAATATAACAACGATCTGTTAAAGGAGTCACAACTAATCTAAGACTATTTCCAATGTATTCATATAAATAATATCTCCACCAATCAATGATCTTTACTATACATTTATAACGTTTCTTTTCTCTTTCCCATTCAAAGCGAAGTCTTTGTCTTTAAGCCATTTCTGCATCTGATTTATTATCCCAATAAAATTTCATTTATGATTACCATGCAAAAGATTCAGCTTCTGTGACTTTTGTTTAAATAAATTTATCAACAATGTCTCTACCATGCACATCAATTGTTATAATGTTAATGATTTTCCATCTCTCAAGTTTAGTTAAATTAGTTCTAATTTTTTCAATTAATTTAACAATACGAGTCTTAATTAGTTCTAAGCAATCTTTCATAGCATTTTCTGTTCCTTCTTATAATTCTTCAAAGCTTCTTGTAACATCTTCAGTCCATACTATTTATGTTGTTAATAATGCTATTTATGCACAATAATCTTTAATCCATTCTTCTCGAGGCTTATCTGAATCCCAAAATTCGGATGTTGCTTTTGCTTACTAAAGTATTTCTTCTAAAGTTGACCTCATTTTCAATTCTAAATTTAATAACCATCCTTCTACATTCCCTTCGCATATAAATTTGGAGTTATTTTAAAAAGGAACATATTCCCCATCTTTTGATATCATTCCTAATGCTACTTTTGGAATATCAGCTTAATTTTCAGGCATTTAAAATTTTAGAGTATTCAAACCATCAAAACAATCTCCTAAAAATTCACAGACTTTTGGTGGATTTGTTCCATTTGATAAAATAGTTAATAGAGATTAATTAGAAAGAAAATAAAATCTAGGAAAAGCTTTTTTCTTTTATTCTAAATAATCATTTAAGCTTTTTTCACATCTTTTTATATCAAGGCTCATATTTTTTAACACATCAAGTCTTTCAAGTGTACATGCATCAATTATTAAAGGATTAGCTGCCACATCATTCATCATTTCGCGAAAATCTTTATCAACTTACTCAAACACCTTTGTATCTTCTGGCAATTATGATTTAATATCTTCAGATTATAAAAATATATTCACTAAGACTTTCCAGTTTTTTTAAACTTTTAGCCATTCGTCTACTACTAATGACACTTTTCCTAGTTTATCTCTCCATTCTTCAACTTTGTCTTTAAAATTTTCAACATATTTTCCTTAACCTTTCATGCTCATTAAATCCATTTAATTCTAATCTAATAAATCTAGCATATCATCTAGTGGCTTAAATACTTTTGTTTCTTAATATTCATCAAAATCAAACATTTATTTTGTCCAAGCACTTTCAATTTATTTTAGTTTTCTATCAATTTTTGCTTCTTTTTATGCAACATCTATTAGTTCATTTACTTAATTTTCATATTTATGTAGCTCAAGAGAGAGAACTTCTTCAAAATTAAAAGTTGGAGAATTATGATCAAATTCTTTTTTAGTGATTTTTTAAAGTTATTACCAATGTCTCTATTCCATAAAATCTGAGTGAAGAGCACTTACTAATGGAAGTACTGTATTCATGTTTTTTATTTACTCTGCTAATGGATTAAAACCTTTAATATTCTTAACTTCTTTTGGAAGATTTTTCAATTCAATACCTAGTTATTTATTTTCTTCTAATAATTATTCAGCTTTAATTTAACTAAATAATTTCCCTTTCCATTCTTTATATTTGAAATTTACAAGAGAAATCATGTCCCAAATAATTTTTAGATTTTTCAAATCTGCTTTACAATCTCGAATTTCTTTATAAGTTGAAATTTCTAATTCAAAAAGATGTTCAAGATCATTGTAATTTTATGCCTCTTACTCTAATTCATCAACTTTTTTCTTATATGTCGTAATATCAGCATATGCTTTATCTATCATATCAAATGTATAATGAGCAGCATAATTAAAAGGCAGTTGTTCTAGAAATTCTTTCCTAAAATCTTTTACTTTCTTTTCAAACTTTACTAAATTCTCTTTAATTTGCTTTGCTTCTTCTACTTATAAAGGCATTATATCAGTCCTTACTTTAAACACCTTAGCTTATGCATCTTTAAATGCTAATTAGATTGTATCAATTATTTGTAAAGGGTCATCATCCTTTTTTTCTGTTATTTATACATTATGCTTTTTTAATTTTATTACCATTTCTTTTATTCTTTTTATAATTGGATCTGAAAGATCTTTCACTTCTTTTTCATCACTTAAAATTTTCATTACTCTCATCAAGAGTTTTTTATCTTATTTATGTTCTAATGGATTTTATTCAATTCCTTTAAGCATCTTCTTTGTGAAATTTTAGAAATTCGCTAATGTATTTTTCACTTATGTACTTAAAAATTCTGTATATACTTTCCACCATTATCCAACTAATTTGCTTAAAGAATTTTTAAGTGGAAGAAGATTTATGCGTATCCATGCAATATCTTTTGATACTGGAATTTTAGCTATTTCTCCTTATGTCTATTTTAATTCCGTAATTTTTTTATCAAATAAGTCAAGATTAGGAATTTTCACAACGCAATTTTCTAAAAGAGGATTTTTTACTTAATTCTCAGGATTTTATTCTTATATTGCTCTAGAAACATCATCATCTTCTGCTTCTTCTTCTAGAAATTTGTTGAAGAAATCATTTGCATTATTAAGCCAGAATTTACTATATTCATCAAAACTTTTTTTAAAATCGGCTGCTTATTATTCAACTAAATTCAAATTGTTATAAACATCAGCTAATATGGATTTTATTTCAAAGTTATCCCTAATCTCTTGCATAAAATCTGATCCTTCAGAGGCTTCAACCTTATCTAATCTTGTTACAAACTATGATAATTAGAAGAAATCATTTATCCATGTTCGAATGCAATTTCTGACTGTTATTTATACAGTAGATGATTCTTCTATTTTTGGCTCATATTATATATCATTTTCGCCAAGTTCTAGCCTAATCTCAAATAGTGGCTATAATCCTTCTTGCTTTTTTTACCCATCTTATGTAATTAAGTCATTTAAATATTATAATTATGTCATAATTGCATTAGCTACACCTGAAAGAACAATTTCATTTACATAATCTGTATATGCTTTCCAACATGGCAATTTTTTATCTATTTTCACTGCATCATGAACTTCTTTTAATAATCGGTGAATCGCTTAACTATTTTCTTTTATTATATGAGATTTACTCTGAAATACTGCTTGCTAATGTTGCTCATAATCTTCCGGAGACATTGGCTTGTTTTTCCTATCAAGAATAACTTTGTTTATTTATTCTAATTTTTCACGAATTCCTTATATTGATTCTTTCATTTTTGTTGCAATTTAATGTGTTTCTTCAACTATTTTTTTCGCTTTATTTATAAAATTTTAAATATTGTCAGATTTCCACATTAATTAGGTTAATCCTGGTTTAAGGGCTTCATCCATTTAATCAATTCTGTCTTTGATAAGGGGTTCTTCAACTGCTTCAAGGTTTTAGATCATCCAATTATATTATTTTACTATTTAATCTAATTAACATATCTATGAACGATATATATTGTTTTTTTTGAATATTTCTGCTGCACTATCCGGCACTTTTATTTCTAAAAGTTCAAAATATTTTACTTCTTTCAGCAGCCTTACTAAAAATGGATCAAAGTTAACTATTAATAAACCATTTTCCTCATCTTTTACAAGCAACGTTTATTTTAACTTTTCTTCTGTCATTGCTGCAACTTCTTATTCCCATTAAAGAATTTTAGTATTTTCATATTCTTAGATTTGTTTTTTTATTGATGTATATAGCTTTTAAACATCTTTATATTCTTCACGCTCACTAATTATTTATCCAAGGGTTTACAATTTGTCTAATGGTTCGGTAATTCTTTCTAATATTGCTTGACACCATGTTAAAGCTCCTGTAATTGGAGCCATATTTATAAATAAAGGAGAATTTTCATGTAATTAATCAATTAAAGCCTTTCCTTCAAGGAATATTTATTATGCAGTTTTTAAATCCTATTTATATATTTCTAATAAAACAATGTGTTTTTTTTCTAATTCATCTTAAATTATTGGTCTTGTTAAAAGAGCTTCAAATGTATCTAGTACTTTAAATTTTCCGCTTAATGTATCATTGTCATCAAACGCTTATGTTATTACTGAAGCTAATCTTCTTTCTAATTCTTTGATCTTTGATCTAAATTCGTTAAAATCTTCATCAAATTGTTTTTGTTCTATATCCATAATATCATATTATACTGATGTAAATTATTTTAATGCTGCTTAAAATTCTTTGTATATTTATTCTACGCTCTCTGTTAAATCCTTGCCTTTGGTTCCTCCTAGTTATATTGTAGAAAGCTTATTAAATTAAATAAGTGTATATGTTAAATGCAAAATATCATGGCATCTTTCAAGAAAACTATCAAGTCTAACAAATAACGCATTAGTGGTAATTTTCCATTGGCCATTAGCTTTTGCTTTATATTCAAAATATGCATCCTTAAATTTTTAGCATATATCTATTGCAATTTAGAGTTTATTGCATGCCTCTGTTGCATCTGATGGCTCATCTGAAGAAATTAGCTATATTATTAATGCGGATGGAATAAATTCTCTCGCCTTTTCTATTATTTAATTACATATTTCTCTGATCAAGACTACTAATCGCGGTGGCGTGTTGTAATATTTCGAATTTTGCCATATAAGCAAAATTGTATGCATAATAGGCAAAAATTAATAATGCAGAACAGTAAAATCAGCTGTAGGTTCATATAATTCTTAAAATAATGGCTTCAATGTTTTTAAAAATCTGTAATTATCATTACTTTCTATTCGTGCAGCTTAGATTTCTTTTTATAGCTTAGAAAATGGATTTGTATATGTTGATTTATTTCCTTCAAGAAACCTTAAAATCATTTTAACTTAAGGTGATTACAATTATTCATAAATAGCATTTAGATTTTCGGCCTTGTTTTCCCAGAATTCTATCTCTTTCATAGGTCCAGGATGATTTTTTTCTTTTTTAAACACTTATTCTGGCTCTAGTTTCAATATGTTTTTTATTTGTTTTTACCAAGTTATAATTGCACTTTCAAATATATGAGCTTTGTCCTTATCTGGTGTAGTATCAGATGTTATTAATTTATGCGAAGGCAATGGCAATAATGTCTTATTTTATGTAAGCCCAATCATAACATAAATTTATGATATGTAATTATTAAATTTTTCCATTAGATCTTTTGTTACTAAATCTGTCCAACCTTGCTGATTTATTGGATTCTAAATTATAGGAGAATATATATAATAAAACATATTATACATTTGCTCTAATAAGTTTTTCGATATTTCAAAAAATACTATTATTTTTCAAATATTTTATAATGTAATATGTTCTTTCGATGTTTTAAGAGCTATTAACCCTTTTTTTTTAAATTTATTTGGATGAGGGACATCAAAAGTAAGTGAACAACTCTCTGTCCCAGTGGAAATAATATATAATTATTCAATTCCTTAAGGATTATCTTTTAGAAACAAGTTTAATTGAGGCTTATTTTCTTCATTTTCGCAACATCTTTTAAATTTATCTATTGAAGCTTTCGTTTTCAATCCAAAAAGTGAAGCTATTCTATAAATAAATGCATCCTATATAGACTCAATTTTTTCTTAGCCTTATTCAGCCATTTAAATTATATTTTGATTTTAAAAGCGTTATATAAAAATTAATATTATTCACAACTATTTAAAAATTCACTTTTAT
>Ga0124943_1031408_pt1 | contig 14345 bp, 9 predicted proteins | sample YNPNP_0700MetaT_FD_92943 | JGI IMG/M metagenome (GOLD analysis project Ga0124943, IMG submission 92943) | Anoxygenic and chlorotrophic microbial mat microbial communities from Yellowstone National Park, USA - YNP NP_0700 MetaT (Metagenome... ... | reverse complement strand
GAAAAAAGTATTGCTGAGGAAAACAAAGCCAGGATCACGCGAATCATTGAGAACGGTTTCAGGCGTATTATTAGAAGGTTAGCAGCTGTCAAACGCCGATAACTATTTGCTAACAATTGCTTGCTGATAGCTGCTTACAACAGAAAGGAGGTATAGGATGGATGTAATTACACGGGGAACAGGGAATGTTTTTGTGCAAACAGATATGGACAGTGGTTTCAGCTTTCTGACAAGCGTCGGAGTCGGTGATATTACCTTTCCGCGGGGTGAGCGCACGCCTGTGTATCGTGCCGACTTATTGCGCAGCGGGCGTTTTGTTATCGATGGGTTCATTCAGGGTGAGGCGGGCCCTGCCACGGTAACCCTTGAAAAGCCTTATGACAGTGTCTACAATTTTTTGCTTGAGCAAGAGTGCCCCTTCAATATGCGCATCAATCATGCCTGCAAAGGCAACAGGGGGCTGCCGTCGAATTATCAGATTGGGATACTTATGCTCGATGCTGCTTTTACAAGTTCAGGTATGGGCGCGCCAACCGCATTACCCGATGAGCAGGACCAGCAAGTTGCGCGTATCAGCACAAGTGGGGAGATCATGGCATCAGCCTGGACGCTTGTGTACCAACTTGACTATGCTCAACGCAATCCATCTGGTTCTGGTAGCGTGCTTGATATATTCTTTGTCCCTGCGAATTGTGGTGGAATTTGTGCAGAGGCTGTTGCTCCGGCCAAAGTGGGCTATGCCATTCGTGGCCAGGCTGCGGGTTATTTGGGGTCAGGACAATTTGTGTACACAAAAGATGGCGGCTTGACATGGGTAACGCGGACCGATCCCTTCCCTGATCGCGACCCTCAATGTTTGGTCTGGATTGAACGGGTTCATGGCGCGCGTATTGTGGTGGGAGGTGAACCTGCCACAGGCAGTCCTGCCGCAGTTGCATATACAGATGACGGCGGAATGACGTGGGTCAGGGTAACTGTAGGCAGTGTGAACGGCCAAGGTATTAACCGCTTGGTCATGGATCAGGCAGGGACATTGTGGGCTGTGGCAGATGACGGTTACGCATATGCGTCACAGAATCTGGGCATTACATGGGAGACCATATTGCACGGGGATGTGGCGCAAGACCTGACAGACATCGCCTTCAGTTCCCTGTACAACGGTATTATTGTAGGGGCATCCAATACTGTGCTCATCACGGAGGATGGTGGTGCGACATGGAAGTCCGTTACCGGTCCCGCATCTGGTGCAGACCTGCTCACAGTAGCCTACAACCGCTATGGGCGTGCGTTTGTAGGGACAAGTGGCGGTGCGATCTATTCCTACGATGGCTCAGAGTGGACACTGCGGCTTTCGGTTGGCTCCGCCTCGGTACGCCGCATCCGTTTTGATACAAGCACGCAATATGGCGGTTTTGCCATTGTCAACAGCTCAACATCGGTAGGAACACTGTACCGCTCGACGGATGGCGGCGTGACGTGGGATAGTGTTGCGGGGCCTACCAACACAGGATATTCAGCTTTATATCCTATTGATTTCAATACCGTCTTTGTAGGTGGCAATGGCTCAACTGTGGTAAGCTATGCTCCTGCGGGACGATAGGGGAGGGTGAGGTGATTTGATCCCACATAATACGACAGTAATTTCTTTGGGCGAGTATGAGGTAGCTGTGCGGCCCATACCGCCTATTGCTATGGCGCGGTTGCTTGGGAGGCAAAGCGCTCTCTTGCCTCCCGAGCCTCCGCTTCCTAAAGTCACGGTACGCAGTATTGCAGGCCACGAGGAAGAAGTAGCGGCCAGCCCAGATACGCCTGAATACCAGAAGTGGCTTGTGGAAGTTGAGCAATGGGAACAGAAATGCAAAGAGCTGCGTGCACAAATAGAATTAGAAAATCAGCTCTTCTGCTATGATTATGCTATTGTTGCCTGGCGCAGAATAGGTACGGAAGAATGGCAATACGAACCTGATGAGACTTACGCTATACCTACAGCATATGCTAGACATGATATTTCAACATCGAATGACAGGCGGGTTGAGTTCATCGTTAATGAGCTACTTACACAGGTAGAATATCTTGAGCAGATTCAGCGCGCGATGTATCCCTCTGTGGACTACGAAAGCAATCCTGCCCCGATAGAAGAGCAGGAGGTAGCAGACATGATGCGCTTATTTCGCAATTCGCCGGAAGAACGAAAAGACAGGCGAATGGGAGGAGATGGAAGCCGAAGAGGGGAACATCAGAATGAGCCTGCTTGCCATGGAGATGTTGGCTGCGAGAAAGTGGGGAAAAGACCCCGATTCTTGGTACGCTTGTTCTCGTAGCGCGCGCATAATAATGGTAGCCATTGCTAGGCTGTCCTGGATGTTGGGGGGGATGGATGCCTGAAGGACAGGAGCGCATAGGTGTAGAAGTTTTTTTTGATAACAAGGAGTTTGAGCGTGGCGCGCGTGCCTACATGAAGTCGCTCGATGAATTGGAGCGCCGTACTGCTGCTTACGCCAATACCGTTTCTGCTTCCACTCGGACAGCACAACGAACATTCGATGATTACGCAGGCTCTGTGCAGGGCGCAATTAGCAAGACCATCCCTTCGGTACGTGATCTGGCAAATACTACTGATACAGCCACGAAGCAAACAAAGAGCACATGGGAAAGTTTTACCTCGTCGGTAATAGGGCAAGTCGCGCGGCTCGATGCAGTGATAAGAGAGGCAGGATTGCTTGCACAAGCGTTTGCCGGCCCATTTAAGGCTTTCTTCGAGGCGGGCCGCGCAGCAGAGACATTTGATATCCAGCGCCAACGCCTTATCAGACTTGTGGGTGGTATTGAAGAATACAATAAGGCGTTGGAGGAAATGCGCGAGGTAACACAAGGGCTTGTGCCTGATGCCCAGCTTGTAGATAGTGCATCACGCATGATCCAGATGGGTCTTGCCGATTCTGCTAAGCAGGCTGCGGAGCTGACACGCAACATCACTCTTCTTGCTCAATACGCAGGACAATTTCCCGATGCTGGCTCAGCATTCCAGCAATTTGCCCTCATGATGTCTAATGCCTCCATGATGCGTCTTGATGCTTTTGCCTTAAGCGTTGATACGGTGCGTGCTCGTATGGAAGAGCTGCAGAAGACGATGGGTATGACTCGCGAGGAAGCATTCAGGCAAGCTGTGATTGAAAGCATGGCTCAACGTGTACAAGAATTAGGGCTGAATGCAGAGACGTCGAGTAAGCGATTGGAACGTATTAACGTTTCGCTAAAGAATCTGAGCGACCAAGGGCGACAAATCCTGTTACCATTCTATCGCGACACAGTAGATACACTTGACGCACTTGCAAGTAAGCTTGTTACGTCTCTGAATGGAATGACGGACTCAGCACAAGAACTGATAGCCAAGGTTGTTGGTTCTATTCGTGGCTTTTATCAATGGTTGTGGGAACATACGCTTGTTCCGCTTATATTTGGCCTGAAGTCGGTGCAGGAAGCTTTCAAGGGCAATTGGGAAGCGGCAGAATATTTTGCTGAAACAGCACGCAATGCGTTTTTGGGCGGGACATCGCTTGCAGAGTCGGTCGCAGCTGCAATTGATAATATCCGGAGTGCTTATAAAGCTGCGACGGACGTTGCGACGGATTCAGGCGACAAGGAGCAGGAAGCCTTTAAGAATGCAGAACAGGCTGCACAGGACTATATTGGGCTGCTTGCAGAAATTTCGGAAAAGTACCGCACTATATATGCTGATCTGGACCGCTGGGAAGCGGAGCAAATGGCACAATCATTCTATCGTGCACAAGATATGGCACGAGCAGAGCAAAGAATGCGTGAGGACATTGCGCGCCAAACGGCGCGTCGCATTGCAGCGATAGAGAGCTCATATGCACAAGCTATTGCTAATGCACATAATACCTATCGCAATGCTCTAGAACAGGCAGCGCGGCAGCGCAGTGATACACTCATTCGGATTGAGGAGGAATATCAAAGTCGCCGGCGCGACATTCTCAGGCGTGCTGCTATGGATGAAATTATGGCAATTCGGGCACGAGATGCCCTTGCCCTTGTGGATGCTAGGCAACGCCGTGACAATGAATTGCGTGAGGCGCAGGAACAGCGCAATAGCCAGATACAAGAAACCGAGCGGGCATATACTACGCAGTTGGAGGCGGCGCGTCGGGCTTTTGAGCAGCAATTAGCCATGGCAGAACAGGCCAGAGCAGAACAGCTCGCGCAGCTTCGCCGCTCTTTAGAGGAGGAAGAAGAGGAGCGCAAAATCGCCAATGCACGGCGTGAAGAAGATGAGCTCATTCAAGCAGAGCGCGAGCGCGGGCGCCGACTTGCAGAGATAGGGGCACGCATTGCAGACGTATACCTGGCAAATCAGCAGGAATTAGCAGCCATGCGCAATCATTATGCTCAGTTAGAGCAAGAACTAGCGCGGTATTATCAGTCTGTGGAGCAGTATTATGCTGCTATAAGCAGATTGCGTACAAGGATGGGGGCTTTTCCTTCGGGCACCTTGCCTCCTCGCCCAGGCTCGAGAGGACGCCAACATGGAGGTTATGCTTTCTCAGGGATATATGAGCTTGGCGAGCAAGGACGCGAGTTTGTGCTCAATGCTGCAACAACACATGCATTGGAGCAGAAGTATGGCACGCTCACTCAACAAACCATCTTGCGCCTTGCAGCCCTGGATGTGCGTCATCAGATTCAGGGTGGTGTCAACGGGCAGATTGATGTGGTAGTGCGTCGAGGAATAGAGGGGTTAGAAGGGCGTATCAAAGCAGCTATTGATCAGAGAATCCGAGCGTTGCTCCATTAAGACCTGAATGCTGATCCTGACTGCTGATTGTTGATACAAGGATGGTGATATGTTATGTTTGCTGTAGATGGAACATGTATTTTGCCTCCTGATGGAATACAATGGGATGCGCCTGCGGTATTGGGGTACAATGGAGTTGGAGCACCGATTTGCAGTGCATATCGTAGTTGTAGGCTGACATTTTCGCGCATTACAGATGCAGAAGATTATGCGCGATGGCATGATTTGTGCGATGGGGCACTGCATACATTCACCTTGCCTCATCCATATACAGGACAATGGATTGAAGTACAAGCATATGTTAGCACTGTCGAGCTTCGCCTGGATACTCATGATATATACAATGTTGCTATGGCTGGAGTGGACGTAAGCTTGACGCATATATTGCTGTGAGCTGCCTGCTGTAGCGAAAGGAAAAGATATGGCCTATTACAGGGTGATGCCATTATCAACTGAGGATGTTGCCCTGTTGCGCACTCAACCACACAGGGTTGAGACATATATCACCGTCCATCCCATTTTACCACGTGATCGTGTTTACCTCTTACGCGTTGCTTCTGCCCCACCGTTGCACGACAAGGTGCATATGATTCAATACAATCGTGCCGGATTGGGTGCGGGTGACCCTGTAGCATTTGCACGTTGTTTGCCAGATATGACGGTATATGTTGGCTCTTCTGCAGATTCATCTGATGTTGGCTTAGTGCGTTTGCGCGGTTTCAGCAGTGACTCCAATGAAAATGAAGGTACAATGTACATTGGGGAGACGAGCGAGATAGATTGGCAAGCAGGGCAGTATCTAACCGTTATTGACGACTTCAATATCTGGCCAAGGCACATTTATATGGATGACGACGGCAATATCTTTATGGATAGAGGATACTATGATGAGGGCACATCAGCGTGGCATAATGGCATATACACCGATCAACACTCATACCCTCTTCCTGTTCCTATCCTTGGCCCTGATCGTGTCGCATACTATCAAGGCATAGTGAGTACAGAAAAACCTGCGATAATTAGGTTTGATGCAAGTGATTCGTGGTTGCCTTTTGGAGATGGCACACTATCGTTTGCCTGGACTGCAAAGGGAGCGTCAGAAGTGCACGGAGGCAATACGGCCACGCCGACAATCTACTATACTTCTAGTGGCAGGTATCGCGTTGATTGTAAAGTTATTGCTTCATATTCCGGCATTACGCGGGCGTATACAGCCCACCGTTACGTCTATATCTACGATAATATCAACCCTCCTATTGCACATTGTACTCTAGAACAATGCGAAGGGAATGTAAGCAGTGGTGGATGGCACTGTACGGTCAGAATACCACTTGAATTACCTGTTTCGATTCGGGACAGAGCCAAAATAATTTTATGGGCACGTGAATGGTACGGGGAGACAGAGCAAAGCATTGCGACCATCTACTCGACTGATGCGGGCGCGTTGGGAAGCAATATTATTATGGAGGGCTGGGTTAATGGTGAATCCATCACGCGGCATTACGAAACAGGCGAAGTATCATTCTCTGTAGAGGGGCCGGCATTTTGGCTAGGAAAAATGACGGGTTTTCCGCATGGCCTGCGTGATGAGACACCAACAGCTTGGTATCAGCTCGCCAACCTAACTGTAGACAAAAGTCTGTGGCATTGGCTTATTTGGCGCACTACTCTGCCTCGTCTGCTCGATTGTTATGTCACAGGCGATACCAGGTATATAGCTGAATCCGGCGCGGGAGTAGGCGATCTGTGGGGACAACTGCATGAGATTGCAGAGGGGACAATTCTTGCCCGCCCCGTTTGTGACCGCTACGGACGATTGTTTGTCGAAGTGCCCCTTGATTTGCGTTTTGTCGCTGAACGTACCGGTATAGTAGAGCTGATGCATCTGCAAGATGCAGATTGGCGGGACAAGGTAGAATTTGAGCGTATTATTGTTGCTCCGTCATCGCTGCTTGATATTTCGGGGGTAGGATACGATAGAGACAACAGAACGCCGTTTTTTAGCCTAGCACTAGGACATATCTTCAAGCGCTATGGAGCAATCAAGCGCAGAGAGAGATTAGCGATGTATCCCACACAGGAGGACAATAATATGTGGGCTGGGCTAATCTTGGCGTCAGAAAACAAAATGTATCCCAATGTTGATGTCATGCTCAGCGGCAACTACCGCTTTTTTGATATTGCTCCTGTATCCCGTGTCCGTGTGACTTTTACCTCAGGCAATGACCCGCGCAACATTACATGGAACAATAAGGCATTCTGTATCAAGAGTGTAGGGCTCACAAGTGATGCAGAGCATGGTGCGATGATGGTTGATGTGACTCTAGAAGAAGAGACTTTCGGGGGCCTAGGGATGACAGGCGATGCGCCACCCGAACCGCCTGATCCTGGACCTTTGCCTCCTCCCCCCCCACCACCTCCTCCACCCGAACCAGAGAAGGACCTTGAACGACCAAATGTTGTTTTTGCTCGTTATGGTCCGTGGGCAGTGTTCGGGACATACAACTTTCAGGACGAAATTCCCGTATGGCACAACATGAATGTCCCATCATCTGCAGGCGGTATCCACAGAATTGATATAGATCAAGACGGGCATTATCTCTATGCACTTTGTCAGTTTGGATTGTATCGCTGTAACTTCACATATACTGTTCCTGTATGGACACAGATTTTGAATTTTTGGGACATGCCCAACAATCTACCGCCAATTATCAGGAATAGTGTTTGTCTCCTTAGCGACCGCACATTTGCTGTTTTGTCAGACGGCTCTGTGATCTTAACAGGATTTAGTAATTGCAGAGCTTGCTGTCAAGCATATAATCCTCCTGCCTGGAGAGGGTCGCATCCCATATTGGTGCGCATATCGCGCGAAATGGAAATAGAGTTAATTGAAATGGACGGGGTACATAATATTTGCTGTCCTGTACATTATGATTCTGATCATTGGCGGTTCCATCCTGTAGTAGAGGAGCCATGTCGTTATAATATGGCGGTACATGACGATACAGTTACTTTTCCTGCTCTTTGCTTCCAGGTATGGGTAGACGGCTATTCGCATTTCGGCAGGCTTGAGCCAGAAGCAACAACCTACAGACGCATTGATTTGTTCAGGATTGCGGGAGATTATGGGGGCTTCAAGAGCTTGGCTGATATTGGAACGGATAGTATTATCGGATGTTATCATGGTATTGAAGCAGAGCATAGACGTGTATTTTACGTGCCGCTTGGTAGTGGAACGTGGATAGATATTACGCCATCTGCGCTAGATTGGGACTCACTCAACGGCCTAGACTCAAGCGGGTCCTTTGCCTATCTTTCAGATAAAGATCGGGTATATATCTCAGGCGGTGGGACTTTCTTACCACTTCTTGTGCGCACAAGTCTTGATGATCCACCTGCACGTTTTTATCACTGTTCGGGCTATGCAGACAAGGGCTCTTTTATGCTACTCGGTTGTGAAAAGAATCCCCAGACAAATACCAAGTGTATCTTGTATTCCGAGGATTTCTTTCATACTGTGCTGGACAAGACCGGAACGGGCATACCGGAAGGTAGCCGCATCATAGATGAAGTACGGGCATGCTCTACGTGGGAGCCAGGAATGGAGTGAGATGGGTGTAGAGGAGCGGAGACTACGCAGACAATTACAGGCTCTGTTGGCGCGCAAGCAGGATTTGATTATTGCCAAGCCTGGTGTATTGGGGAATCCGGCTAATGGGCTGGTGGATGTGCCAGGCCGTCCAGGCTATGACTATGTGCGCACCGGCGATGAGCAGATCGTAGGCGAATATCTCAATGTGCGCGTGCCATCGCGCTATGACCTGCCTGTGTATGTTGGTCGTGATCCTGTCCAACCATACGTCGAACAAGTACTCAGCATTCGGCAGGAAGCATATATTGATGCAGGCTACTCCCCTATCCCGCAAATACCGCCTCATGCACATACGCATGAGTGGCCCATTCCTGGCGACGAAAATGCTGATGGTAGCGATTTGGTCTATGTAGGTTGGCGGCAGATCAGGAATTTCAGGCTTTACACTGATGGCGTCAATCCGTTTCGGATCTATACTGATGGCGGCCCATACTATAGCCCCGTGTTAGGCCATAATATCTGGGTAGGAGTGTCGCAGGTAGACTTAACAGAAGCTGTGCCCACAAATGGCAAGGCACGATGGGTTCTAATCTATCTCGATGGTACAGGAACTTTGCGGTATCGTGCAGGTGCAGAGCGTCCCCGCAGGAGAATCAGTTTTGAACAAGATTCTCCTGTACCCCAAGTGGGCGAGTTGGGATTAGGATGGGTGTTACTGTACGATGGCCAAACAAATATTGAAGATTCAACCACAAGGCAGGATATAATAGATGGGCGGTATCCGCCTTCGCTTTCTAGCACTGTCACACCACACAATTTACTCGGTGTAAGTCATAGCGATACACAAGCACTATCTCCGCCTGGGGATGGCCAGGTAATTATTGGCCAGGATGGATTATGGCGTGCTCGGAATGTTGAAGGCGACATCATCTTGTCTCCCGAAGGGCACACCACAGTACAAGGAATCCAAAACATTCCCGTCTCCTCTACTCACCCCGCTGATGGTGATGTGTTGATGTATGATGGAACAGCAGGGTTATATATGCCCCAGCCTTGTGAGTCGGGAGGTGGCGGAGGGGGTGGGAGTGACAGGCCGTTTTTGGTGGCGCGTTGGTATGCGGATGGTCCTGTTGCAAAAGCAACAGAGGTAGGCGGTGTATGGGTCGCACCTGTTGCGTGTGCTGCGACGGGCGTATTGCTATATGCAATGTCTCGCGGCATATCAGGAAATACTGTTGTGGATGTCGAGTACAGCCGAGATGGAGGAAACAGTTGGAGCTCTGTGTACTCTGACCCGTTGCGCCGCCCTTCATTACATTGGAACAGTTCATCACATGTAGTGTATGGCTATCAGGATTTTGTGCTTGAAACGGGGGACTTGCTGAGGATGAACATTGTAAATGTTGCAACAGGTGCACGGTGCATTTCTGTGCAGGTCTGGTTTGCTTCAGCAGGCTCTTCCAGTAAATTGCCCATCCTGTGGGCAGATGATGCCGATAGTTAGTGGCAAGAGGCAGGAGGCAGGAGGCAAGTTGATTGTTGATGATTGATATGTTGAAAGGAGGATGAGAGGATGACAGTCCCCAATGTAGTCAAAACAGGTGATGGCTATCCTATACATACATTAGTAGAGAGTGATGGTGGTAGTGGTTTGCAGATGACATTATGGGGTGCAGGGGCGACAGATGGCGGCTTAACGGGAGGCGAGAGAGTACGCCCTGCCGCAGTTGCCGGACGCCGAGCAGAAGGAGAGCAGGCTACCGATGGACCTGTGCCTGTGGGTGGCGTGTATCGTGGGACGCCTGCGAGTGTAGATAGCGGAGACGTAGTAAGCCTCGCATGCGATGCTCAAGGTCGCGTGCATACAGTGACAGAAGATGGAAAAAATGCAACCCTAGGGTCAGTCAACGACGCACGGGTGGACACAGATACTATCGGGACGATTTCAGGGAAACTGCGCGGTGTGGTCAAGCTGCTCAATGATCTGCTATCATTGCTTTCTTCACGCCTACCCTCAAGCCTAGGCCAAAAAAACAAAAGACAATAGCTTTCCTGTTGTCATCGCGAGTGACCAGGTTGTTACTACTGTACCAGAACAGGGCGCAAGTTATTACAATAATAGAATATCTGTATCAGCCTCACCAGTACGTATAGTTAATGCTAACCCAAACAGACTGCGTGTTTGGATCACGAATGATGGGAGAAACAAGGTCTGGCTTCACTTTATCCCTTATCCCCCCATTCGTCATGGTATAAGACTTGACCCAGGTGAACGCATTGAGATCGGGCCTGAGTGGCGGGGAGATATTTATGCCCATACTGAAACAAATACCACTGATGTAGCAGTAGCTTGTATTTATTCTTCCAGCTAACAGTTGGCGGCTGACAGCAGATAGCCGATAGCTAGGGAGGAAAGAGATGATTCATAATGGTAGGGTATTGGGATTGCCGTTAGTGCAATTTGTAGATTCTAAGGCTGCAATCGAAGCGTTGGGCGGAGCAGAACAAGGCATGGTTGTGTGCACAGCAGACACAGGTGAGTTGGGGTTTTACGATGGGACATCATGGTGGTGGCTTAAGGGTGCTGGCTCGTCCTCATGGGATAAGATTATCCTATGGCATCCTGCTGAGGGGGCACATGCAATCAAGCAATTTCCATGCACGCAGGAGGGAATTGACCAAGCAAATGCATATGCAGATGCAGGCGACTATATCCTGTTTCCACCAGGTGAATGTGGACCGATGGTTGTTGTGCTCAAGTCTGGAGTATTCTATGATGAGTTGGTGCCTGGTCAGACTGTGCTTTGGCATCATGGCAATGGTGCAGATTGTACCGTTAAGACAAGCGAGGATGTCGGATCATATTATTTGCGTGTGCGCACTGTACGTATGGCAGGATCAGTCCCAGGGGTAGATGGAATATATGCCTTTTGTGCTGTACATGATGATGGAGTGGCACATATCTATGCTGATATTGAATGTGTCAATGAGGCCTCAGGTGTAGAGGCGAAAGCATGCGGGATACAGGTAGATGGTGGTGGCGAGGTCATGTTCTGTGGTGGGATTAAAGTCTTGAGCTATGGCAAGCACTATGGTGCATATGGCGTCCAGCTTTATGATGGTACGATAAACGGAAGAGGTGATATTACTGTTGAAGCTACTAATGGTTTTGCTTGTGGTATCCAAATTCGTGCATCAGGTATAGCAGCAGATTGGGATGGTGATATAAATGTACATACTCAAGGTCCTATTTCAGGCTTTGCTGTGGGGATACAGACACGCGCTAATTCTTCAATATCATGGCATGGAAAGCTTGAAGCCATAGCAGATCAATCTGACGCTGTAGGCCTGCATATTGGCGTAGGAGTACCAGGAGGAATTATACAAGGGTGCGGAAAGATCAAAGTCACAGGGAATGACCGTAGAAGTTCAGGAATAGCATTGCATGAACAAGGTACAGTTGAGTTTGCAGGTATCATGGAGGTTCTATGTGCTACTAAAACCAATATAGCAGCATATGGAGTCACGGTGGAGGACGAGGGGGAAGTACTTTTCCGAGGGCATGCAGTTGTGAAGGCGCTTTCTGCAGAAAGTGTGGCTTGCGGTTTGAGGGTGAGTGCGGGTGTTATCAGGGCTGAGCACTGTGCTATTTCGACATACTCGGTAACTCCAGGACGCGCATATGACCTGTATCAACTTGCCTCGGGAGTGCTGGAAGCTTTTTGTGTGCGGCATGATCCCGCAAAAGTAACAGGGACCATAACCTGGCTTGATGGCATAGATGTTCGCTCCATCAATGCCAGCGCTCCTGGTAATCTGATTGTGGGCGGGGCAACAGATTGGGAAGTCCTACCTCATCCAGGTAACCCTGCGCGTGTATTGCAGACAACAACCACAGGAGTGCGGTGGTCTGAGAGCGAGCCATTAATGCTTGATCAAAGCATTCCCCAGACCTTGACCGGTTCTCCCATTTTCGGTAGCCTAACAACGGGACGGATTCCATATGTAAGTGGTATAGGTACACTCACAGATAGTGACGATCTGGTATGGGATGCAGCCAACGAGCGCCTAGGTGTTGGGACACCAATTCCCACAGCAGTAATTGATGTAAATTCTAATATAATCAGATTGAGACAATCGAAGACACCTGCAAACTCAGGAGATACAGGAAACCAAGGTGATATTTGTTGGGATGAAAACTACTTGTACGTCTGTGTAGCAGCAAACACTTGGAAAAGAATACCGTTGACTTCATGGTGATGATATGGAGTAATGATGTTTGTGTTGTTACTGGCAGACATGCACGTAGGAAGCAGATGGGGTATTTTCCCTGCACATTGCCATGGGTCGCTAGATACAGACATTCAGCTCAATACCAGTCAGCAATATCTGCTTGCCTGTTGGGAGCGGATGGTACAGGAGGTCTCTCAGCACGATAAGATATTGCTTGTACTGGTAGGGGATATTATTGATGGGCAAAATCTACGTCAAGAGGGACGCTTTCTTTGTGAACCCGATCCACAGTTTCAGGCGCGCGCTGCGCGTGTTCTTCTTGCTCCTCTGCTAGAGAGAGCCACTAAAGTATATCTCACACGAGGGACACCGTACCACACAGGCAGCGCAGGGCAGGACGAAGAATTTTTAGGTGAGATCATAGGAGCAGAGAAGGGCACTGATGGCCGTTGTGTACGCGGATGGCTTTTGCTCAGAATAGGGAATGTACTACTTGATATTGCACATCGGCAGAGTTATTCACTTCGCTATCGCAGCACTACATTGGAGCGCGAGTTGGGTTTCGCCTTGGAAAGGATCGGTGCAGGCCAAGATATGATAGCGAAGCTATGCATTGTACGTGCTCACACGCACATCTTCCGTCTTGTAGATGATGGAAGTAATCTGGTGATCTCGCTGCCGTCCTGGAAACTTCAGGACGAATATGCACAAACCAGCGTTGCCCCCAATCGCACGTTGCCTGCATGGTTGGGTGCAGTTGGGCTACATTTTCAAGGAGGTGAGATTAGTAATGTCATCAAATATCTCTTTCCCCATCCCCGACCCACCACAGTCACCATCGCTGGAGAAAATAGTACAGGAGATTCTAGCCCAGCCACCTACAGAACTAAAGAAACAAGGAATAATGACACAGGAAATTGCGCAAGGACTAGGAATAAGCGAAAAAAGAGTGCGAGAGGCGCTTAAAATATTGATTAAATCAGGAAAGGTTAAATGTGTCCGTAGAACGATTACAACAATTGCAGGCACATATACATCTGTACCTGCATACCTATTGAGTGAGGAAGTAACTGTTTCTGAATAACTGACCATACTGCTATAAACCTGCCCATATCATTTGACAAGAGGTGAGAAATGTGCTACACTGTAGACAAGATTGGTATAGATGAGGACGGGATATAAGACTCAACGGACAGCGTTGGTTGGAACTTCCGCGTTAAATCAGGTCAATTCCATGAGTGTAACGTTATTTGGCGATCCGAAACTTACATCGCCTACTGAATGCGTGGTGCAGCGTACTACATCACGGTCGCTCTGTCGTGATCTTATTGCCCGGTGGCATAGTACGCTACCGAACATGCCCCCTGGATTCAGATTGGCGTTTGTAGCCTATGCATCGAATGGGGAGCCGGTTGCCTGCGCCACATGGGGTCGTCCGGTTGCCAGGTTGGAGGATTCCAAAGAGACGTTGGAGTTGACCAGGCTGGCCCACTCGCCAAACGTGCCGCGAAACTTCGGTTCCTGGATGTTGGGTCAGATGCGTCGTTACATTCGAGAAAACATGCCGGAGATCAAGCGCTTGATCTCATACCAGGATGCAGATATCCACCACGGCACGATCTACAAGGCCGATAACTGGACCAAAGTCTATGAACGGTTCACTGAACATACATGGACGAATCGCCCCGGTAGGCGCGGTACGGAACG
>Ga0124943_1114748_pt1 | contig 14933 bp, 6 predicted proteins | sample YNPNP_0700MetaT_FD_92943 | JGI IMG/M metagenome (GOLD analysis project Ga0124943, IMG submission 92943) | Anoxygenic and chlorotrophic microbial mat microbial communities from Yellowstone National Park, USA - YNP NP_0700 MetaT (Metagenome... ... | reverse complement strand
TTGGAGAGCCGCACGCGGGCGATCTTGCGCAGCGCCGAGTTTGGCTTCTTCGGCGTCATTGTCGTCACCTTTGTGCAGACGCCGCGCTTTTGTGGTGATCCGCGGCCGCGAGTCAGCTTCCCCTTCAGCGAGTTGTAGGTGAAGCGCAGGGCCGGGGCTTTCGTCTTCTTCACCACCGGCTTGCGCGGCTTCCGAACAAGTTGGTTAATGGTCGGCATGTAATGCTCTCCTTCAAACCGGCCTATGCTAATTAACCGCTTATAGACAAAATAATAACTGGCCCAAAGATCTGGTCGCAGTATGCCACTGCGCCTTAGAAGTGGGCCGCATGGCGCACAAAGCTGTTGCTGCGTATTTCTTCGCAGCAGTTACGCAGTATAACATTGGCTTCGGGCTTTGTCAAACCCGATTAGCCATGACGGAACGAGAACCCGTTGCTGTTACGACAATCCAATATCAAAACCAGCTTCGAGATCACGTCGTGAATAGCGACGGAAAGCCAAAACTGTCGTAGTGTGCCGCACACCATCAATGCGAGCAATCCCACCTGGTACGGCATCGTCAAGTGATTCGTAGGCATTCACGCGAAGAACGGCAATGATGTCGTAGTCGCCCGTAACCGAATATACTTCGGCAACGTTAGGTAGCTCGGCAATTTCCTGGGCTATGTCGCTGATCCGTCGTGGTTCGCAGGTAATAAATACAAAGGCAGTGACCATAAGCACACTCCTATGCTTCCCCAAGGGCTGGTACGGCAATGATACCAGATTCTGGCTCTAAACAGAAAAAGGCATTGATCGAGACCCGAGCATCTTTACGCTTCCGACGGTTGTCTGCTGCTACTCTCCCCTGGTCACATTCCCGCCTGCCCGTCATCAGAATGGCTCCGGTGGACGCACTCGCCAGAACATCGGGGTGAGCCAGTACCATATGGTGTTGGCGAGTACGAGCAGACCTACCCCGATGATGGCAAGCCGTTCGATCTTTCCCCGATGCCAGAGTGCATCGCAAGCCGCTGCACTTCCCACGGCAATGACCCAACCGAGTGCCATCAGGTAGCGTGGACTATTGGAGATTTGGGTGATGAAGGGGAGGGTGGCGAAGACGAGAGCTACACCGAAACTGAGAACCATGAGTATCAACGTTATGTGCCAGCCTTGCTGACGTTGCAGTAACCAGAGACCACCCAGTGCAAGTGGAATTGGGAAGAAACCGTAGTGTGCAATCAGGCCGACTTGCCAGAGTGTTTGCCAAAGCCTTTCCCGACTGATCGGTGCTCGTCCGGCAACGGCAGTTAGGCCACCAGTTCGAGCTGTTTCAAGTTGTGAGAAAAACATTGGCACATACGAACTGTAGAAAAAGAGGATCGCAAACGTGGCCCCAACAACGATTGCAACGGTGAAGGGGAGACAAACCCGGCGTGCCCAAGCCACTCCTGTGCGATGGGCAATCCAAACAATCGCGAGCAACAATCCTAAGAGGGTACCACTACTTATCAGGAAGCCGAAGTGGCCAAGGAACACCATCGCGCTGATGGTGGCCAGCCCTAAAACCCATTCCCAGTAGTATTGATCGACTTGCCAGTCTTCCCATGCCCTGATGATCGCCCAAACTAAGAGTAGGTAGAGGCTTTGCGTAATGATGTGTGTATCGAACGACCACCATGTGGTCAGGTAGGTAGCAGCGGTAAACACATAGATTGCCGCAGCCAGTACTGCCGGTCGCGGTGGCAGAACGCGGCGAGCAATGACGTAGATGAGCAACGGGCTAAGACTATCGGCCAACGCAGCACCGATCTGCAAGAGTAGAGACGTTTCGATGCCCAATACGCGCAGTGGTGCGAGGAGTAAGTATGGCCCCGGCGGATAGGGAAAATCAATTCCGCGATTCTTTGAAACAATCGTGATCAGTCCACCGAGTGCTTCGTGAAAGCGGTTGGTGTGAAAGCCAATATCACCCGGCATGCTGGTCGGGTAGAAGCGCCCACCGATGCGGGTAGCAAAGGCAATGGCAACGATAGCGCTCAGTGGAGACCTGACATGATGATCGATTGGCAACCGCTGTAGACCAAACTGCACTGCCAGAGTAAGAACATAGGTAAGTGCCAATGCCGCCACTACGGCTTCGGCGCCAAATGCCCACCGTACTGGATCGAGGATGATAGCCAGACTTATTGCTATCAGCCCGATCAACAAGCCCCAGCCAGCCCATTTATGGATAGTACGGAAAAGGATGAGCCAACCGAGGATGACTGCTCCGATCCATCCCATAAGCGGAGATACTGCTGGCCAAACCCAGCCGCCAGGGATAGTGGCAATAACGATCCGTTCAAGTGGAAGACCGAGCTGACGAGGGTCTTGAGCTGGTTGAAAGACACTACTGAGAAGCCGGATACGCAAGTGCCCATCCGCCGTCGCCGGTAAGACGAACCATTGTCGGCTACCGCTGTACCAGACCGGAGATTCGGTTAGCAGGCGATCATCAACCCACACCTGGTAGCTATCTGACACCTGCGGGCGAATAGGTTCACCGATCGGGAGCCAGCGTAATTCGATCAGAGTTGGCCGGACACCCAGAGCAGGTAAGAAGATTTTAGAGTCGCCGCCAGTCCAGCGAAACCGTCCATATACACTTTCTTCAGGGGTGTTGAAATCGTTCAGGAAGGGGAGATCGGTATGACCGATACCCTCTTCATAACCAACATCAATGACGTATTGATAGGAAAACTGGGCAGAGAGGGTGGCAATAGCAACAAGAAACCCTACCGCTATCCAGAGGATCGGTACACGGAGTGCACGCCATTCGAGTTGCAGCCAGTTGTGGATCGAAGTAAACAGCGTTTGCATGCTGGTATCAGATTTCTGCACAACAAGAACGTCATAGCAGCATTCCGCATCTACAGTAGCGCATGTAGCCGATTGTAGTGCAAGAAATCATTTTATACGCGGGTAAACACACAGATCGGGCATCATAGCCACCTTGTCTGCGTCGACTCATCCTATGTTGGCAGTATCAAGATGCTTCTGCTTTCAAAACGGGAGAAAAAGGAAGAGTTGCACCAGATAACTGGCGGGAAAGATTGGTCTCACTCTCATAAAGTGAGGAACGTGCGAACACGGATAAGGGGCGGGTATGATACCCGCCCCTCCTGTGAAACAAACTAGAATGTTGGGTGATCTGCATCTTCCTGGTCAGCCTCGTCTTGATCATTGTCACCGGACAGCAACTCTTCAAGCCGTGCCCGCAACAAAGCATCGGTTTCGCTTTCCGGTGTTGTCTTACCGTTTGGTGTTGGCAGAGTAGCCGCACGCTGGCTTTCTGCCTGAGCCGCTTCTGCGCGTTGCGCCTCTTCGAGCATACGGGCCATTTCGCTGATCAGATCCTCGTGGGGGCGTTCAAGCCGCTTCTCGATACCGGTACCGGCTGGGATCAGTTTACCGATAACGACATTCTCTTTCAGCCCACGCAGGTAATCAACCTTCCCTTGAATGGCAGCATCGGTCAAAACCCGTGTCGTCTCTTGGAATGAGGCAGCGGCCAGGAAACTATCGGTATTGAGTGACGCCTTCGTAATACCGAGCAACACGGTAGAAGCGGTTGCCGGATCACCACCTTGACTGACAATATCGTTGTTAAGACGGCGGAATTCACCGCTGTCAATCAGCTCACCCGGTAAGAGACCGGTGTCACCCGGATCCTCAATCCGCACCCGACGCAGCATCTGACGCACAATGACTTCGATGTGCTTGTCATTGATGTTCACACCCTGCGAGCGGTAAACCTTCTGGGCTTCATTGACCAGATAGCGCTGCACAGCTTCACGGCCTTGCAGCTCGAGCAATTCTTGAGGGTTTGCGCTGCCATCGGTCAATTGCTGACCGGCCATCACCCGCTCACCGCTTTCAATTCTGATGCGAGCGTTGTGAGGCACAGCCAGCTCGCGCTCCTGGCGATCTTCCTGGCTAACGATAATCCGGTCACCCTGAATGAACGCTTTCCCGGTCAGGCGTGTCACAATCTGAGCACCACCCGGCCCTTCAGCGATCACCTGTCCTTCGTAGACTTCACTCTCGTTGCTGATGGTTGGGCTAAAGCCACGACCCAACGGATATTCATCCGTATAGACATCGGTTGAGACAATCCGAATGGTGCGTACCCCTTCTTCATCACGGATAATCTGGGCCACACCATCAATTTCGGCCAGCAGGGCTTTCCCTTTCGGTACCCGCGCCTCAAAAATTTCCTGGACACGGGGCAAACCCTGGGTAATGTCATCGGCTGAAGCAACACCACCGGTATGGAAGGTACGCAACGTGAGCTGGGTACCCGGTTCACCAATCGACTGCGCCGCGATGATACCAACGGCCTCACCGATTTCAACCAGTTTACCGGTGGCCAGGTTACGACCATAGCAGAGCCGACACAGCCCGTGTTCTGCCTGGCAACTCAGCGGTGAGCGCACAAAGACCGACTCTTGGCCACTGGCGATAATAGCAGCGGCTAATTCCTCATCAATTTCGGTATTGCGGTCGGCAATAAGCTCACCTGTCTCTTTGTGATAGATTGGCGCAGCCAGGATACGACCCAACATACGTACCTGGAGCTTCTCCATCAGCTCGCCATCATCAGCGCTATGGAGCCACAGGCCTTCTTCGGTGCCGCAATCCTCGATGGTGATGATCACATCCTGCGCTACATCAACCAATCGGCGGGTCAGATAACCGGCATCGGCAGTACGAAGCGCTGTGTCGGCCAGACCCTTCCGGCCACCGTGGGTTGAAACGAAGTAGTCGAGCACCGAGAGACCTTCACGGAAGTTCGCTTTAATCGGCAGCTCGATAATCCGACCGGTAGGATCAGACATCAAACCACGCATACCGGCCATTTGTGAAATCTGGTTGATGTTACCACGTGCACCAGAGGTAGACATCATTGCCACCGGCCCAAAGGGATTTAGATTTTCTTTGACTGCGTTAATAGTCTGCTTGGTGGCTTCCTGCCAGATTCGCACGATTTCCTGGTAGCGTTCTTCTTCAGTAATCAGACCACGGCGGAACTGCTTTTCGACATCGGCTACCAGTTGCTCGGCTTCACGGACAATATCGTACTTCTTGGCCGGCACTTCGATGTCATCGATAGCGATAGTCATACCACCCAACGTCGCATAGCGGAAGCCAAGGGCCTTGATCCGGTCAGCCTGTTGGGCCGTCATTTCAGAACCATAGATACGAGCCAGTTCCTGAACGTGCTTATTACCGTGCGAGGCACGGACTTCATTGAGCTGGGATTCGTTCAGGTTACGCAAGTTCGTGTAGTACTGATAGCAATCGGCAATGATCTCTTTAAGACCTTTCTTATCGATCAAGCGATTGCGGAAACGGAGCGGCGGTTGCAGCTCGTTGTTGAGCAAGATACGCCCAATTGTCGTTTCAATCAAGATACGCGGAGTGCCATCAGCGGCTGGTGGCAGTTCGCGTACCGGACGGTCGCTTTTGCCAGAGATCGTACCATTCATTCGTACCCAGATCGGGGCCTGGATATCGATCAGGTGCTTCTCGTAGGCCAGCATTGCCTCATCGATAGAAGTAAAGCGCTTGCCCGACCCTTTTGCACCGTCGCGGACCATCGTCAGATAATAACAACCCAACACGATGTCTTGCGAGGGAGTAATAATCGGTTCGCCGTGGGCAGGACTGAGCAAATTATATTTGCTCAGCATACGGGTTCGCGCTTCCTCCTGCGCCTTCCGCGAGAGTGGTACGTGCACCGCCATCTGGTCACCGTCGAAGTCGGCGTTAAACGCGGCACAAACGAGTGGATGAAGTTGAATTGCCGAGCCTTCGATCAATTTCGCCTCAAACGCCTGAATCGAGAGACGGTGCAACGAAGGCGCCCGGTTGAGCAAGACGAGATAGTCTTTAATCACCTCTTCGAGCGCATCCCAGACTTCAGGGCGAACACGCTCAACGGCGCGTTTGGCATTCTTGATGTTGTGGGCAACACCGCGTTCGACGAGGCGACGCATCACAAAGGGCTTAAACAGCTCAAGGGCCATCTTCTTGGGCAAACCACACTGATGCAGTTGCAGATTTGGCCCGACCACAATGACCGAGCGACCAGAGTAATCGACGCGCTTGCCGAGCAGATTCTGGCGGAAGCGGCCCTGCTTCCCCTTGAGCATATCACTCAGGCTCTTGAGGCGGTGCTTGCCTTTGCCGCTCACTGCTCGACCGCGACGGCCATTATCGATCAGCGCATCAACTGCTTCTTGCAGCATGCGCTTCTCGTTGCGCACAATGATTTCCGGTGCATTGAGTTCAATCAGCCGCTTTAGCCGGTTATTGCGGTTAATGACACGGCGATAAAGATCGTTCAGATCGCTTGTCGCGAAACGGCCACCGTCGAGCTGCACCATTGGGCGCAGATCGGGAGGGATCACCGGCAGCACGGTAAGGATCATCCATTCAGGGCGATTGCCACTTTTACGGAACGCTTCGACGACGCGCAAGCGCTTGGTCGCCTTCTTGCGTCGCTGACCCTGTGAGGATTGAATTTCGGCCTGTAACTCTTCGGCCAGCTTATCGAGGTTGACGGTCTTCTCGATCAACTCTCGAATCGCACCTGCGCCCATATCAGCGCGGAAGACGCCAGGAGCGATCTCGCGCAACTGACGGTATTCGGTTTCATTGATAATACGGCCAACCTTGAGGTTATTGAGCTGTTCGAGCTTTTCTTTCTCCTCGCGCATCAGATTATCGAGTTCGCGCTGGAGACGCTCTTGCAGTCGCTCTTGCTCTTGAGTAGCCTCATACGCCTTGCGCTCGCGTTCGGCGTCGGTGAGCATCTCAGCATCGGCCAGATCACGACGGCGGCGCTCTTCGAGGACATCAAGCTCTTGCTCGACCAATTCATCGAGCTGATCAAGCGTGCGCTCGTTGATGAGTTCACCCTCTTCAACAATCGTCACGCCACGGAAGATAATATCTTCGTCGGCCAGCGTGCCACTCAGCTCCTCCAAACGCTCACGCAGTTGTTCAGCTTCGCTGGCAACCTCATCACGAAGACGGTGATATTCCTCTTCGATCTGGCGCTGTGCGCTGCGTTGCGCCGTTTCCATACCGCCGAGGTCTTGCGTCAGTTGAGTGCTCAACTCGATCCGTTTTTCTTCAGCCTGTTTCTGAATCTTCAGGCGGCGAGCAGCGTACTCCTCTTGGATCATCTCACGAGCGACCTGTAGCATATCTTCTTTTACCTCGACAATAATGTACGAGGCAAAGTAGAGCACACGCTCCAGATTTCGCGGTGAGATGTCGAGCAAGAGACCGAGGCGGGATGGCGTACCCTTTACGAACCAAATGTGGCTGACGGGTGAAGCCAGCGTGATATGCCCCATCCGTTCACGGCGCACCTTGGAACGAGTGACTTCGACACCACATTTATCGCAGACGACACCTTTGTAGCGTACACGTTTGTATTTACCGCAGAAGCATTCCCAGTCCTTGGTTGGACCAAAGATACGTTCGCAGAACAGACCATCACGCTCGGGTTTAAGCGTGCGATAGTTAATCGTCTCAGGCTTCGTAACTTCCCCGTGCGACCACGATAAAATATCTTGGGGTGAGGCGAGACTAATCCGTATAGCGTTGAAGTCGTTAATTTCCAACATGTGGGCTTACTCCTGTAGCGGGAGAATATCACCAATCTCCAGCATGTACTATCAGCCACAACAGTGCTCGTATGAGCGAAGGTCCGTTTCATCTATCTGGCAGGCAGTGCTACCCATCAGACAGACGCCTCAGATTAGGGAAGAAAGCGACTCTGATACTGTCGTTACCAACAACTTTCCCCTCAACCTGCATAGCGACGAGAAGAACCGCCGTGTATGACGAGGCGAGTAGTGCGTATCTGAACATTCTCCTCAGATCAGGGCAACGTCACAAACGGACCACAACCCTCATCACAGTCCATACCTCTTCCGCTACCAACATACGCGGAAGAGGTATAACATTCAGAAACACGCTCAGAACTCACCACGTTCCATACCGCTCAGGTTAATACCCTCCAGGGCACCGATGTCGCTGTCGAAATCATCACTCAGCTCAACCGGCTTCTCATCGGCACTCAACACTTCGACACTGAGACCAAGGCTCTGCAATTCCTTAATCAGCACCTTGAAGCTCTCGGGCACACCGGCTTCCTGGATCGGTTCACCCTTCACGATAGCCTCGTAAGTCTTGACGCGACCAACCACATCGTCTGATTTCACGGTCAGCATCTCTTGCAACGTGTAGGCAGCACCGTAGGCTTCAAGTGCCCAGACTTCCATCTCACCGAAGCGCTGACCACCAAACTGCGCCTTACCGCCGAGGGGCTGTTGGGTCACCAGACTGTAAGGGCCGGTTGAGCGTGCGTGAATCTTATCTTCGACGAGGTGAGCAAGCTTAAGCATATACGCATAGCCCACCGTCACCGGATTATCGAATTTCTCGCCGGTACGGCCATCGTAGAGCGTAATCTTGCCATCGGCCGGCAGACCCGCCTGTACCAACAGCTCTTTGATCTGATCCTCACGAGCGCCATCGAACACAGGCGTAGCCACGCGGAAGCCGAGACGGGCCGCAGCCCAGCCCAGGTGTGTTTCCAGAATCTGCCCAATGTTCATACGCGACGGCACACCGATGGGGTTCAGAATAATATCTACTGGGCGGCCATCGGGTAGGAACGGCATATCTTCAATTGGTAGGACCCGTGACACCACACCCTTATTTCCGTGGCGACCGGCCATTTTGTCGCCAGCGCTGATCTTTCGCTTCTGACACAGCAAGACTCGCACCGTCTGGTTCACACCAACCGGCAATTCAGCACCTTCACTGCGCGAGAAGACTTTGACATCGATCACCTTCCCGCGCACGCCATTTGGTACGCGCAGCGAGCTATCTTTGACTTCACGAGCCTTCTCACCAAAGATTGCCCGCAGCAAGCGCTCTTCAGCGGTGAGATCGGTTTCGCCTTTCGGTGTAATCTTGCCAACCAAAATATCATTTGGCTGCACTTCAGCGCCGATATAGATGATACCGCGCTCATCAAGATTCCGCAGGCTCTCTTGACCGACGTTGGGAATATCGCGGGTAATCTCTTCAGGGCCGAGTTTGGTATCGCGAGCTTCCACCTCGTACTTCTCGATGTGGATTGAGGTAAAGATATCTTCGCGTACCAACCGTTCACTGACAAGGATGGCGTCCTCGAAGTTACCGCCTTCCCACGGCATATAGGCCACCAAAACATTCTGACCAAGGGCCAGTTCACCTTGATCGGTACTTGAGCTATCGGCAATCACCTCACCAGCCTTGACCCGCTGACCACGAACCACTGCCGGACGCTGATTGATGCAGGTATCCTGGTTACTGCGCATAAACTTGCGCAGACGGTATTCAGTACGATTCCCGTCATCTTCCTCAATCACGATTCGGTCGCTGGTGGCACTGACCACCACGCCATCACGACGGGCGACAACCACCTGACCACTATCGCGAGCAGCGCGATATTCCATACCGGTACCGACGATGGGCGCATCGGGGCGCAGTAATGGCACCGCTTGCCGTTGCATGTTCGATCCCATCAGCGCACGGTTCGCATCATCGTGCTCGAGGAAGGGGATCAACGACGTAGAGACACTCACCACCTGCTTGGGTGACACGTCCATGTAATCAACCCGTTCCACCCGTTCGGTGACGAAATCTTCGCCGAAGCGACACGAGACAGTCGTTTCAAGGAAGCGGTTATGCTGATCGAGTGGAGCGTTTGCCTGCACAATAACGAAGCGATCTTCCTCATCAGCACTGAGGTAATCGACCTCTTGCGAGACGACCGGACGAATCTTGATATGCCTGATCGGCAATTCGACAATCCGTTCGGCCAGCGCACGATTAATCTCGGTACCAGCTTCAGCGATCAGCTCATCGGTATTGGGATCAACGATGTCTTCACGCAGGATCTGACCACGCAGGAGACCAATAGTGATCTGGCGGGCAATCTGATCATCTACCCTTGTCCCTTTGGCGGCAATCAGATCGCCGGTACGCAAATCACGCACGTCGCGCAGCAGGATGCCCTTTTCCTTCCAGACATGGGCGTTATCAATGCTGTTATACACCTTGCGATAAGGTGTTTCGAGAAAGCCCATCTCATTGACACGGGCAAAGGTTGACATCGTACCGATCAGACCGATGTTCGGCCCTTCTGGAGTCTCGACTGGGCAGATACGCCCGTAGTGCGAGTGGTGTACGTCGCGCACCTCAAAGCCGGCGCGGTCACGCGAAAGACCACCAGGACCAAGGGCAGAAAGCCGACGTTTGTTGGTCAGCTCAGCCAGTGGATTGGTCTGATCCATAAACTGGCTCAACTGCGAACCACCAAAAAACTCGCGCATTGCGGCTACAACCGGCCGGATATTGATCAATCCATTGGGAGTAGAGCTCGCCGGATCCTGGAGCGACATACGCTCTTTCACCACCCGCTCGAGACGGAGCAAACCAACCCGGAACTGCTGTTGAATCAGCTCGCCGACGGTGCGTACCCGTCGGTTACCGAGATGGTCAATATCATCGGGACGCCCGTGACCATTATTGAGCAAAATAAGCTGCTCAACAATGCGGAAGATGTCACGCGGCAGCAACACCCGCACACTGAGGTCGGGAGCTTTTGCGTTGTCGCGACGGGCATCACGTTCCCAGAGATTCTTATTCAGCTTGTAGCGTCCAACCTTCGCCAGATCATAGCGGCGTGGATTGAACAGCAGCGACTCAATCAGCGAACGAGCATTCTCTAGCGTTGGCGGATCACCAGGACGGAGCCGCTTATACAGTTCCAGCAATGCCTCTTTGGCATTCCGCGAAGGGTCTTTATCGAGGGTCGCATGGATATACTGATGTTCGAGCACCGTATCGACATGGCGGAACAACTCGATAATCTGGTCATTATGACCATACTTGTCGAGTTCGTTATCCGGCACCCAGCGCCCCTGACCATTCTCTTCGGCCTGCCAGGCCATAATCGCACGCAGCAGAATCGTCACCGGAATCTTGCGCTTGCGATCAACCTTCACGCTGATAACATCGCGCTTATTCGTCTCGAATTCAAGCCAGGCGCCACGATTAGGGATCAGTTTCGCCATATGGAGTGCCCGCCCACTGGTAGGGTCTTTCTCATCTTTGAAATAGACACCAGGAGAGCGGATCAACTGTGAGACCACCACCCGTTCGGCACCATTGTACACAAAGGTACCGTTATCAGTCATCATCGGGAAATCGCCGAGAAAGATTTCGGACTCCTTGATTTCACCGGTGGTCAGGATACGCAATTCAACCTTCACGCGCAGCGGAGCGGCGTAGGTCAAATCGCGCTCACGGCACTCGAATTCATCGTAGCGCGGCTCACCAAACGTATAGTCGCGGAAGTGGAGTTCAAGGTTTTTTCCGGTAAAATCGGTAATGGGCGAAATCTCATCAAAGAGTTCGCGCAGCCCCTCCCGCTTGAACCATTCAAAACTCTTGAGCTGAGTTTCAATCAGTAATGGCAGATCGATGGCATCTTTAATGCGGGCGAACGAGCGACGCTCAATCCGGCGCGACCGACGCCCATCGGCGCCCGGGTCGATCGGGGCGATCAACGGCTGAAGAACCACGCTCTCAATCAACGGGGGCATACGCACCTCTCTCTGTATAACGCTTACGGTTCAGCACACGGTGTTGCGTTCGACGTTGCAAAAAACATAAATAGCCAACCTGCGGCACCACCCATCAGCGGGCCGCAGGTGGACTGCTCCGGCACATCGTGTGTTTTAAAATTGTATTGCCCCACACGGGGACGTCCTACCATTCACACTGCTTACGTCGTGCGCATAATATAGATCGCGAATGATGATGATACCACAACTATGGAAGAAGAGCAAGGGGTTTTTGCCAGTTTCATGAAAAGAGATACATGAGAGTGGGTAGTGAACCGGCCTTCGTCCCCCGTCCTTACCACTGGTGAGAAAGAGGCTGGGGTAAGGTGAGAGAGCTTCTCCGCGTGCATCTCGGTGCGCAACGGGGAAACGGGTTCTGGTCATAGCCTTTCATCTCATCGCAACAGGAAGCTGCGCACCTCCACAGATACGGAAGACGGATTGGGAATCTCGATGAGGGTACGACGTTCTATCGAGTACAAACCGGTAATAGAAATATTCTTGTGTGTCATCCTCGATGAAGTGTAGAGGACTGTACTCTCGACTGATCAGGAGTACATCGCAAACGCTCTGCTACACGTCGATCCGGCTTCAGCGAGTCTGAGCAAATGTAACCTTTTTCCCATATTCAACGTATTGATAGCGTGCTACAATTCGACTGTGCTTGCATATCACCAGGGGAAACTGCTCTATGACAGCTCGGATCGTTGCCGTCAGTGGCCCACTCAGCGGTCGAATCTTTCCACTAGGCAATACACCGATCACCTTTGGCCGCTCACCAGACAATACTATCGTCATTACCAGTCAGCGTGCTTCGCGTCGGCATGCCGAGATCAGACGTGAAGGTGGGGTCTATCTCTTAATCGATTTGGGAAGTTCTAACGGTACCGTTTTGAACGGCCAACTCATTCAGCGTCAGATATTACGACCTGGTGATACTTTCGTTATTGGCGACGAAATATTCCGGTTTGAAGAGCCTGCCGGTGCCACGCTCGATCCAACGTTACCGGTTGGTTCAACACCAGCCGCCCCCGGCTGGTCGGCGCAACCATCGCCTGCACCGGCAGACGGCGGATTTCGCCTACCGCCTGTTCCGCCAGCTCCAGCACAGCCCAAACCACGACGTTTCCCGATCTGGCTGTTGATCGGTGGACTGTTTACCTGCATCATCCTGGCCGGAGCTGTCACCGGCAGCGTGATGCTGCTGAATCGGAGCGGTATCATTGCCGGTGGGAGCAACAATAGCAATAACAGCGGTGAAGGAAGTGGCATCTCTCCCTCGCCAACCACACCTCCACCAGCCATTCCTACCCGTGAGTTACCTGCAAATGCTGCCGATTGGACAATCCTGGTTTACCTGGACGGTGACAATAATCTGGAGGCAGATGCGCTCGACGACTTTCTCGAAATGGCCCGCGTCGGTTCAACCGAACGGGTACACATTGTTGTGCAACTGGATCGAATCCGATCGCCGGAAACCTGGGATGACGAGCGTTACGATAATTGGGAGGGAACGCTGCGCTTCCGGGTTGAGGCAGGTATGGAACCAACGCCGGATCATGCAGTTGCCGATCTAGGTGAGACCAACATGGGTGATCCGGCAACGTTAACCGAGTTCCTAAGCTGGGGCATCGAGACCTATCCAGCACGTCGCTACGCCATTATTCTCTGGGATCACGGTGCTTCGTGGTTAGGAATTGCCAGTGATGATACTGACAACGATGTGCTCAATTTGCCCGAAATCAGCTCAGCCTTCCAGAATGCTCTGAGTCGTACTCAGATCGGAGGGTTTGAACTGATCGGATTTGATGCCTGTCTGATGGCACAGATCGATGTCTTACAAACCATTGCCCCATACGGACAAGTTGCAGTGGCATCGGCCGAACTAGAACCGAACAGTGGTTGGGCATGGGATGCGTGGCTCGAACAACTGGTTGCCAATCCTGATCAGGATGGCTTCGCGATTGCACCAGTTATTGTCCAAACATATATGGGTTCGTTTAGGGGTAGCAGAGCAGACGAAGTCACATTGTCGGCATTCGACTTGACACAAGTCAATAATATCGTGAATGGCATTAACACACTGGCGCAAACACTACAGCGTGAAGTGCAGCAGAGCTACAATGCGATTGGGCAGGCCCGTTCGTTCACCAACGTGTACGCACCGGCCTACTCAGAAGATTTCAATGCCATCGATCTGCCCCATTTTCTTACCCTCCTCCCCCAACAACGCGCTAGTAGCACGATAGTAGATCGAGCCAACCAATTACTACAAACCATTGAACAGGCGCGTATTGCGCACGGAGCAGGCAGGTATCATCGGGAAAGTGGTGGCCTCTCGATTTACTTCCCGCAACTGGCCGAACTCTATGCCGAGATGTACGAACGGGCTTCACCATTACCACGAGCGACAGCGTGGGAAGAATTTCTGCGCGCTTACCATCAAGCCGGTAGTGTCGCCGTGCAGCGCCCAACCATCAGCAATCTGGTCATCAACCGTGAGGTAGTGAGTGTCAATACACCGGCTCATTTGACCGGCACCGTTGCTGGCAGCGATATTGCTTACGTCTTTCAATTCATCGGCATTCCTAATGATCGGCGCGATACCGTTGATCTGATCCAGGTCGATTTCATCTACCCACCAGGAACTATTCCCGGCAATCAGGTGCCAAACTGGGATGCTGGTGAGTATAATTTACGACTGAGCTGGGATGCAACAAGCTGGTACCTGAACAATGGGAAGGACTCGATTGAGGTGTTGCTTGGACCGATCAAGTATGGCTCTGAATTCTACGGTGTTGAAGGTATCTACACCTCAACAGCGACTGGAGAGAAGATCAATGCCGGTTTGATCTTTTCGATCCAGGGCAGTGAAGCACAGCTTGTACGAATCTGGGGCTTCCCCCGCAGCGCCGGTAAACAGGAACCGCAACCGTTTGAGCTAACACCACGCCCTGGCGATACCTTCACTGCCTACTACCGTTCGTACACTGACACCGGTAGTAAGCTAGAGGTTAATCGTTTCGAGGGCCAGACTATCACCTTTGGTGAAAAACCGCTCACAGCAGTACGTGCGCCTACACTCAACGGCAATTACGTGATGGGATTCCTGGTACGCGACATTTCCGGCAATTATCACTACGACTACGTTGATGTTTCAGTTAATAATGCCAACATAGCCACAAATCCCAGTACTGTGCTTGTACCA
>Ga0124943_1012502_pt1 | contig 15656 bp, 14 predicted proteins | sample YNPNP_0700MetaT_FD_92943 | JGI IMG/M metagenome (GOLD analysis project Ga0124943, IMG submission 92943) | Anoxygenic and chlorotrophic microbial mat microbial communities from Yellowstone National Park, USA - YNP NP_0700 MetaT (Metagenome... ... | reverse complement strand
GGGGTACCTTTCACCAATCATCAGGCAGAACGCGACGTGCGTCCGGCCAACGTCAAGCAAAACGTGAGCGGCTGCTTCCGCACCCAACAAGGAGCCAACGTCTATGCCCGGTTGCAAGCCGTCATTTCACCGTGCCGGAAGCAAGAGAAACATGTCTCTGCCTTCTTGCGCGCCTGGTGTGCTCATCAGCCCGTTTCCTTCCTCGCAGGGGAGGTAGTTACAAAATATTATGGATGACCGCAGCATACACAATGTCGCGTGAGCGAGATCGATGAATCTCTGCTCACGCGACCGGCATGAGGAATGGTTATCCGATAAGCTGTCGGGTTGGTATTGATCAAGGACGATTACGTCTGGGTCCTCCAGCCCATGGCGGTGGTCCGCTGAAACTACAATCCCGGATTGCTATCGTCTCTGTAGGAGTTTCGATGCGGCAGGCATCAAGATCGACGCCTGTACGCTGTCCGCACGGCCCCATCCAGTCGATTTGCCCGATGACGGTCACAGGTGTACCTACCGGTACGTTGATCCGTCGAAACCACGGAGGACCGGACTCGGTAACGATCTGTCTGGTTCCGTCTGAAAGCAAGAATTCATTTAAATCAACATACTGCCCGACAGTACCACTGAGCGTGACAATGAGACCAACATAGCGATTTGGATCGGCTTGAATATCGGCGATGGCGGGTGACTGCTGTTGAGCCTGAACGTTTGACGTCAAACAAGACGCCAGGAAGACGACGACTGTCATACCGATGAAAAAAAGGACCCGAATCATAGTGATTCTCTCCGGAGTACGCAATTCATGTATGACGTGTATATATGATCAACCAGGCAACCCTGTTGAAACCAGAGGAATTTTTCTCCTTTCCGGGACGATTTTTCCTGGTTTGGCGATCTAAAGAGACGCAGAGTGCATCTATATTGCGTGCGCACTCTTACGACCATAGCTAATCTTACCGTTTACGTGGGAATGAGGGTTCCACCGTGAGTATGAACACTGTTTATTGGCAAACGTGACAGAAAATCAGAGACCCTGAAAGTCCCTTTCCTCTCGCCGTCACACAATCTTTGCATCTCCTCAGCTATGGTACACTACCAAAGCAACAGCATACAAGACAGAGTGATCTATGCTGGCAATCATTATTGTATCCTGGAATGTACGCGACCTGCTTCGTCGTTGTCTCACTGCTGTGCAATCGTCGCTCGCGGAGGGTAACCTGACCGCTGAGATCATCGTGGTTGACAATGATAGCCGCGATGGAACGGTAGAGATGCTCAGGAAGGAATTTCCTGCCGTGCAGCTTATTGAAGCGGGGGCCAACCTCGGCTTTACTGCCGGCAATAATCTTGCCCTGCGTACCCTGCTTGAACGATCAGACGGTGGTCCGGAGTTTATCCTCTTGCTCAACCCAGACACTGAACCGCAAGCGGATGCGATTCCCCAACTGGTTACTTTTTTGCAAGAGCATCCGGCAGCCATTGCGGTTGGACCCCGTTTACGTTACAGTGATGGCAGTCAACAATCATCACGCCGCCGCTTCCCGACACCGCTGACCATGATCTGGGAAAGTACCCCCTGGGAACGGCTCTGGCCGCATAACCCATGGGCACGTGCGTACCACTGTCTTGACCGCTCTCCCGATCGGGTGCAACGAGTAGGCTGGCTGGTTGGAGCGGCGTTGCTGGTACGAACAGCAGCCATTCGGAAAGCCGGTCTCCTCGATGAACGCTTCTTTATGTACAGTGAGGAACTGGAGTGGCAGTGGCGTTTACAGTGGGGCAGTCCGGTTGCTCCCCCACCTAACCGCTCCCGACGTGAGCATGTTGATGTATGCAGTCAAATCTGGTATCTGCCGACAGCGGTTGTGGTGCACCACGAAGGCAAAAGCAGTGAACAGGTTCCACTTACTCGCCACCGCTACTTTCAGCAGAGTCGTCTGCTCTTGGCCCGAATGTGGTATGGCTGGCTTACAGCATCCTTATTACGCCACCTGATCTGTTTGGGGTATCAGTATGAATTACTCATAGAGGCAATAAAATTAGCGCTTGGTCACCGCCCTGAACTCCGCCGACAACGAATTGTACTATACCAACAAGTGTTGTACACACTACAGAATGATCGATAATAGCCACCGATTCTCGATATGTATTACGCCACACTGAACGATAATTGGCAGATTCGTCCGCTGAGTGAATTTTCACATGGCATTTACCCGCGCAACGATGACGGTTGGTTACCGGCCATCGTACCGGCACACTGGCAGCAACTGCCCGGCCTGGAAACACACAGTGGTAAAGTTGTCTACCGTTGCCGTTTTCCCTATTCAAAACCAGCCGATTCTATCCCCGATGAACGGTACTGGTTGCGGATCAACGGTGTATTCTACTACCGACACACCTACTTCAATGGTGTTGATTTGGGTGCTCACGAGGGTTACTTCGAGCCAACCGAACACGACATTACTGCGCTGTTACGAACTCACAATACGCTCATTATTGAAATCGATTGCCCGGATGAACACAACAAAGTTGGGAAGCGGATGATCACCGGTGTCTTCTCTCACTGGGATTGCTTCGATCCGCAGGCGAATCCAGGGGGAATCTGGTTGCCGGTTGAACTCCACCGTAGTGGGCCGGTCAGGCTCCATCACGCCCGTTTACGTACCGAGCACTGCGATGCCCACCTCGCCCAGTTGCGCTTCGCCCTCGATCTAGATGCTACTCAGGCCACGCCGATCCAGATTGAGATCAGCTTTGCCCCACTCACCTTTCACGGTGAAACCCAAATCTTTACCCTGCAACGCCGACTGCACAGCGGCACGCAGACGGTGGCCGGTCTGCTGAAGCTCCGTGAGCCGCGCCGATGGTGGACACACGATCTCGGTCAGCCCGATCTCTATCAGGTAACTGTGCGCATCTGGCTCAATGGTATCTTGAGTGATGAGCAGTCATTTGCGTATGGTGTGCGCACATTCGAGTTGCGCGACTGGATTCCTCACCTTAACGGTGAACGCTTTTTAGCAAAGGGCAATAATTACCCTCCGGGAGATATGCGCATAGCCACGATGAACCGCGAACGGGCCGAGCGTGATCTGGCATTGGCCCGAGATTGCCACATGAATATGCTGCGGGTGCATGCGCATGTCGATCATCCTGCATTTTACGATGCTGCCGATGCCGCCGGCATATTGCTCTGGCAAGACTTTCCTCTGCAGTGGCTGTACCGCCCAGAAGTGCTACCGGCAGCCCGCCATCAGGCACGGGCAATGGTACGGCTCCTCGGTAATCACCCCAGTATTGTGATCTGGTGCATGCACAACGAAGCTATTCATCTCGAAGACACTGCCGATGAGTCGTTGGCAGCACGTCTACGTACCTACCAGTCGGCCTTCATTTTTAGCTGGAACCGTGATGTGATGGATGTGCAGTTGAAACAGATCGTTGAAGAAGAAGACCCTACCCGCCCGGTCATTCGCTCGTCAGGCGAACCAGACGTGCCCTATGTGCGTACCGGCACCGATGCGCATGCCTACTTCGGCTGGTATCGTACCTATGGAACGCTAGCCGATGGCGAAGCCGTTCGAGCACGTTTTCCCAACAACTTACGCTTTGTCACCGAATTCGGTGCTCAGAGCTTTCCCAACCTTGAAAGTAGTCTTCGGTTTATGTCTGATCCCCTTGACGAAGCTGCTATCAAGCGCCTGGTTGAACGGCATGGCCTACAGGCCGACATAATGTCGGCCTGGTATCCGTGGCGTCAGGCGAAATCGCTGGCCGAGGTGATTGAGTTATCACAGAATTATCAGGCCGAACTTAACCGGTTCTACATTGATCGGTTACGTTACCACAAATATCGCCCGACAGGTGGCATTATTGCCTTTCTCTTTGTCGATCCCTATCCTGCCGTCTTGTGGAGCGTGATCGACTATTGGCGCGTCCCGAAACGCTCGTACTATGCTTTGCGTGACTGTTTCCGACCTCAGTATGTCTTTACCCTCATTGAACCACGTACATTCACAATCGGTGAAGCTATCGATCTGCCAATCTATGCGGTCAACGATGCCCGTGAGCCGCTTGTTGGCGCCCAACTGACTATCAGGTTGTGCGATCCAACCGATAACGAATTGGCAACCGTCATCCGCTACCTCGATCTTCCTGCCGATTCGCTGGCCACAGAGATCGATCGGCTGCGCCTGACCCCGATACGGGCTGGAGACTATACGATTGAGTTACGCCTGAGTGGAGCCGGGCCGGAGTTTACCAATCGCTATCGGTTGACGGTGGTAGCAACAGACGAGATGACAACTCGGTGATCGCGCCCTATTCCCAGCCAGGTGCGCAGGTCAATTCCTGTTGGCACACCGATGACCGGTATTACCGCGTGTCAGGGGGTGGGTTCCACAACCGCACCAATAGAGTGTGGAACCCGAAGCCAAGAACGTTGCTCCGGCAATTGGTTTCGCCGCTACATATCTGTGCTATAATGATTACGCAGTGCGTCATACGACCATTTACTCAGGAGGCGAACAATGACGATCGCAAGCGAGCGCGGTATCGATCTCTTTCGTTTCGATGAACTACTCACCCCGCGCGAGCGTGCACTCCGTGATAAAGTGCGCGCATTCTGTAACGAGCATGTTGTACCGATCATCAACGACTATTGGGAGCGAGCTGAGTTTCCTTTTGAACTCATCCCGCGCATTGCCGAATTGGGCATTGTCGGCGGCACAATTAAGGGGTACGGTTGCCCAGGGTTTTCGAGTGTTGAAGTAGGGTTGATCGCCGCTGAGCTGGCGCGTGGTGATGGCAGTGTTGGTACCTTTGTAGGCGTAACCAGTGGGCTGGCTATGGGAGCTATTGCCGCCTGTGGCTCAGAAGAGCAGAAACAGCGCTGGCTGCCGGCTATGGCCCGTCTCGAGAAGATCGGGGCATTTGCCCTGACAGAACCTTATGTCGGTTCTGATGCGGCCCACATCCGCACCACCGCCCGCCGTGTGAGCGGAGGATACCTGCTCAATGGCGCCAAACGCTGGATTGGCAACGCCACCTTTGCCGACGTGATTGTCGTCTGGGCACAAGATGAAGAGACTGGACGGGTCGGTGGTTTCCTGGTCGAAAAGGGCACGCCAGGGTATCGGGCGACAAAAATCGAGGGCAAAATCGCTAAACGTTCGGTGATCAATGCGGATATTACGCTTGAGAATGTCTTTGTGCCGGAAGAGAATCGATTACCGTTTGCGCGCTCGTTCCGCGATACGGCAAATATCCTTAAGAATACCCGCTACGGTGTGGCCTGGGAAGCCGTCGGCCATGCGCAGGCAGCTTACGAACTGGCCCGTGAATACACCCTGCAACGTGAGCAATTTGGGCGTCCCATCGCCGGCTTCCAGTTAGTACAGCAGAAACTGGTACACATGCTCGGCGATCTGACAGCGATTCAGTTGATGGCGTGGCGGCTGAGCAAGCTACGTGACGAAGACGAAACGCAGGTGACGGAGGGAATGGCCTCACTCGCCAAGCAATATTGTGCAGCGAAGGCACGCCAGATTGTGGCCCTGGGGCGTGAAGTGCTCGGCGGAAATGGTATTTTGCTTGACCGCCACATTGCCCGCCATTTTGCCGATATTGAAGCTGTTTATACGTATGAAGGTACCAACGAAATCAACACTTTAGTCGTTGGCCGTGAGATTACCGGAATTGCGGCGTTCGTGTAGCGTTTCGTCCCCTGGGAGCGCGGGCCTCCGGCCCGCCTCCGCACCTCGCCTGGGAGTGCGGGCTAACGTCCCTGTACTGATGATTGTGGATGGACCCGATTTGGAACCATAACTCACTGCGTGATCCCCACACCCGGCATCCAGTACCTTCTTTTCCTTTTGCAGCAAGTTCAACATATGCTCTACAATCTGTTATACTACTCTCACGGCAAGAATAGCGTATGGGGTTGTCATGAAGTCGCGGAGCGCAACGAACCAGGTCTGTTTTCTCCCCGCCCGTTGGTGCGGTTTACGTCTGACCACCCGTGGTTTTATGGCGGCTTGACCGCCGGTATTCCAGATTCCCCCTCTCTGCGTTGGTATACGGAACGGATTCCTCTTTGCATCACGAAGGATACGAAACGTGAGTATTGATACTTGAGGTGGTACGATGCCTGAACATATTCTGGTTGCCGTAGCCTGGCCGTATGCAAACGGCCCACGCCACATCGGACACGTTGCCGGTTTTGGTGTACCAGCCGATATTTTTGCCCGTTACCACCGATTACGGGACAATCGGGTCCTGATGGTTTCAGGAACTGATGAGCACGGTACGCCAATTACGTTGGTGGCCGATAAAGAAGGGACAACCCCCCAGGCCATTGCCGATCGCTACAACAAAATTATCGGCGATGACCTCTACAATCTCGGGTTGAGCTACGACACCTTCACCCGCACAACCACGTCCAATCATTATGCGGTGACCCAAGACATCTTTCGCACCCTGTACGAGCGTGGCTACATTGTTCGCCAAGAGACGTTAGGTGCATTTTCGGCGACGACCGGGCGAACCCTACCCGACCGCTACATCGAAGGTACTTGTCCGATCTGTGGCTATGATGAAGCACGTGGTGATCAGTGCGATCAGTGTGGTAGCCAACTCGATCCCACCGATCTGATCAATCCTCGCTCGAAAGTTGATGGGCAACCGCCGGTTTTTAAGCCAACAGAGCACTTCTTCCTTGACCTGCCGGCCTTCGCAGAGCAGTTGCACCGCTGGATAGAACAGCAGGGACATTGGCGGCCCAATGTGCGTAATTTTTCGCTCAATTTTCTCAAAGATTTGAAACCGCGGGCGATCACTCGCGATCTCGAATGGGGTGTGCCTATCCCGCTGCCGGAATACGCCAACCGTGACGACAAAAAGATTTATGTCTGGTTCGATGCAGTTATCGGCTATCTATCGGCCAGCATCGAATGGGCACACAACAGTGGTCAACCAGATGCCTGGCGTGAGTGGTGGCAGAATCCTGATGCCCGCCATTTCTATTTTATGGGAAAAGATAATATCGTTTTCCACACCGTAATCTGGCCTGCAATGCTCCTTGGCTACGGTGCCGGTGGGTATTACGGCACAACGACAGATGAGCGTTTTGCCGGTGTTCCGCTGCAACTACCCTACAACGTTGTTTCGAGCGAATTTCTGACTATGGAAGGGAAGAAATTCTCAAGTTCGCGCGGGATTGTGATATACGTGAACGATTTTCTCAGTCGGTACGATGCCGATGCCTTGCGCTATTTCCTGACCATCGCCGGGCCGGAGAATCAAGACACCGATTTTACCTGGGCTGAATTTGTGCGCCGGAACAACGATGAACTGGTTGCAACGTGGGGGAATCTGGTCAATCGCACGCTGACCAATGTCTACAAAAACTTTGGGAGTGTTCCGCAACCTGGCCCCCTGACCGTGGCCGACGAACAGATATTGGCCGAAGTGACCGGTGGAATCGACACCGTTGGCGACCTGCTGGCGACGGCAAGATTTAAAGCGGCCTTGAGCGAAGCAATGCGCCTAGCAGCACAGGTCAATATCTACCTGAGCGAACAGGAACCGTGGAAGGTCATCAAGAGTGATCGCGACCGTGCAGCAACTATCTGGTATGTGGCCTTACGTTGTGTTGACACGCTCAAGATTATCTTTACCCCCTTCCTACCCTTTTCCAGCCAGCGGTTGCACGAGTATTTAGGCTACGATGGGTATATCGCCGGTCCTCTCTATTTCCGTGATATAACTGAAGCCGATGGTCGTACCCACCGCGTACTGACCGGCGACTACGAGCAGTGGGTTGGTCGTTGGGAAGCTTCGGCGTTACCGGTAGGACAGATGTTACGTCAACCACAGCCATTGTTCAAAAAGCTCGACGAATCGGTTGTGGAAGAGGAATTGGCGCGGATGCAGAGTCGGGCATTACGATGAGGGAGACAAACGGGCGGATTTGGACAAGGAGAGCGGCGGGTTCCAAACCCGCCTGCTACGCTTTTCAGAATAATCACACGACACCAACCAGAGGCCCACGCTCTCAGGCAATCTCGCGAAGCCGAGGTATGCCGGGAGGGTAGATGACAATCATCGTTCACGGCTTTTCGTTTGCAGGCATAAAACCTGAAAACTTCAAAAAGCTATACGTAAGCGGTATCATGATCATGATACTTGACTCGAACATCCTCGCGCAGTTCACAAAATCCTCGCAACTACAGAGGTCTTGCACGCATCGTGTCTGCCTGATAAGTGTCGTGCTTTTGCTCGTATTCAGCATCGGAAACGTATCGGCTGACTCATCAGGACAGAAGATCATCGCCGTATTTTTTAGCGAAACTCACAACTGGATCGCACCACCATTCTACAGTTTCTGGGATCGAAATGGAGGCGTCCGCATATTCGGTTATCCGCTGTCCCCTCCAGCCCTGCTGCATAGCCCTGAGGATGGTCATCTGTGCGTAACCCAAGATTTCGAGCGGCAACGGTTGGTATTTTGTCCTAACCTCCCCGAACCCTACCGTATGCAACCGATCCGTATTGGCGCAGAGGTACTGCTCAAACAAGGGCGCAACTGGGAAAACTTTCCCAAAGATATACCAACTCCTGGATGTGATTTCTTTCCCGAAACGGGTTATACCCTCTGCGAACCGTTTCGCAGCTTCTGGCGAAACCACGGATTAGATTTAGGAATGGATGGAATAGCGTGGGCTGAGTCACTTGCGCTCTTCGGTTACCCAATCTCTAAACCAATGGTAGAGACGAATGCAGAAGGGGCAACAGTGTTGACGCAGTGGTTTGAGCGAGCACGGTTTGAGTATCATCCTGACAACCCACCACAGTACCGCGTCTTGCTTGGCCTGTTGGGGAAGGAATTATACGGTAGCTATCGAACAGGGGTTGCCTCGGTAAGTGGAATTGTTTATGTCGAGCGCGTTGCCAGAGCGTTTGTTGAGTCAGGCCTTTTTTGGGATATGGTTCATCGGCCAGATAGTGGAGTCAACATTAGCAAAGCGTCACTCTCGATTCGTGGGCCGATCTACCCGTCCGATCATCCTCTGGCTGGAGTCGGCGACAGCTGGTTCAACATTCTGGTTGACATCAGACCGGATAGTACCTTTGCCTCGCCTGCGGATTTTGTGCCGGAAACACCTGGTGGGGTTATGGAAATTCGCCCCGGTATGCTCGAAGGCACCTGTGATAGCGGCGGAAACGCTGCTTTTTTTCCTTACAGTAGTAAGCAGTTTTCAATTACAGGGGGACAGTCGCTAGAGAATGTGATCTTTCAAACGGATATTGTGTGTGGTGATTTCTTGCCCTGAACATACCCTGAATATCTTCGGCAATGACACTCCCAGGCCTTTTCGATAACATGTACTTCAAGACCAGATGCTCTCAGCGAGGGTCTGAACATACTCTTTAGCTTGTGTCGGCGTTTCTTATTCAGAAGGGTAGGTTTTGCCTCACCTGTTAAGCAAAGCTTTTGCGGTCATCACACTCCGAGATGTGAAGAGGCAAGGCATACCATACCCCTTCGCCAACCCTATCCAGATCGCGCTATACCTCACTTACCCTAATGCTTTCCTGGCTTCAGCAATCACTTCATCGTAGTCTGGTTCGTCGCCTAAAGATGGTAAATAGTTGACATAGGTGAGCCTACCGTCACGACCAACGATAAAGACAGCGCGCCGTAGATAACGGCGCTCCTTAACAAGCAGGCCGTATTTCAAGCCGAATTCGGTCTCGACTACATCGGAGAGCACTTTTACCCTGTCAATGCCTGCTGCGCCACACCAACGCTTTTGGGTCATCGGAAAATCGGTGCTGATGGTATAGATGGTATAAATGATGATCTCATCACTCAATTTGGCTGCCTCTTCATTGAAACGTCTCGTCTCGCGATCGCAGACATTCGTATCGAGTGAAGGAACTGCGGAGAGGATAATAACCTTTCCCTTGGATTCCTGTAGGGGATTTACAGGTGACCAATCAGCAGCATGAACAGTAAACTCGGGAGCAATATCCCCAACCTGTACTTCATCTCCAAGCAAGGTGACGAAGATATCGCCCACTTTGAAAGCATTCTTACGGACGGTGATCATCGTTGGACTCCGTAGCGTGATGCTTATCTAGCGTGCAGCGACGCCAACAACCGACTTACCGCAAAACACGTCGAACGTTTCAAACGTACCTTCTTCACCAAAACCACTCAAACCCCAGGCTGGACGTGGTGCGTCAACGTTGAGTTCGAGCAGGCTGACGCCGTTGATCTTCACCCCGCCTGTGCGTAGTCTACGGGCGATGTGGAAAGCGTGTTCTTCATCTGCTGAGAAGACATATCCGCCCAATCCGTATGGCGACTGATTGGCAAGTTCGATAGCCTCTTCATCTGTTCGGAAGGGATGTATTGCGGCAACGGGACCAAAGATTTCTTCTACAGTATCTTGCGGATTGGCATCCGTCAAGAACGTAGGGGAAAGGTAGAAACCGTAGGTTGGAACAGAGGCAGTAACATGAATGCGTGCACCTTTGACTTCCAATTCGCGAATGGCAGCTTCTACACGGGTCTTGTGAACCGGATTTGCCAACGGTCCAAGTTGGGTTTCAGGATCGAGGGCATCCCCTACACGCAAGGCTCTCAACTTTTGTAATTTTTCGCATAGGCTCTTAAAACCAGACGGGTAAGCACAATGCCTACCCGCCCATCTTCCCATCTCACCCTATCGTGCCCGTGCGACCGCTTTAAGCAGGGCGCGTTTCGTATACACCTTACACATAGCCCGTCGATACTCTGCACTGGCGTGAATGTCACCGAGCATGTCCATCCCTTCACCCGCATGAGCCGCAGCCGCAGCGATTGCATCAGCGCTGCCATCGGTACCAATCAAGGCCTGCTCGACTGCCGGCTGACGTTCGGCTTTGGGGCCGGCACCGGTGATCGCTACCCGACAGGCAGTGATCTGACCGTTCTCCATTTTCACGTAGGCAGCCGCACCGACGATGGCATAGCGACTGGCCGGATGAGGGAACTTGGCGTAGGCGACGCCTTCACCGGGACCAAGGCTGTTGAACGTGATCGAGGTAATAATTTCCCCCGGCTCGAGGGCTGTGCTCAGCATATCGGTGAAGAAATCAGCAGCAGCAATCGCACGCGGCCCATTGGGGCCTTCAACGTGAATGTGGGCATCGAGAGCAAGCACAACCGCCGGCATATCGGCAGCCGGATCGGCATGGGCAAGTGATCCGCCGATGGTGCCACGGTTACGCACTTGAATGTCGCCAATCAAGCTGACTGCTTCCGCCATCACTGGGCAGGCTTTGGCTAATGCGGCATCTTGCTCGATAGCACTCCATGTTGTCAGGGCGCCGATCTCGACCGTACCGTTCACCTTAATCCCGCGCAGTTCAGAAACCTTGTTAATATCGATCAAAACTGCTGGCGAGGCCAGACGCAATTTCATTGCCGGGAGGAGTGAGTGACCACCGGCCAGAATCTTAGCGTCGTCACCATGCTGCTGTAGCAGTGTCAGCGCCTCGGCCAGACTGTTCGGCGCGTAATAATCGAATGGGGCTGGAATCATAGCTACTCCCTTTTATTCGTGACAGAGGGGCACAGGTCGATAACCACCCTGTGCCCATGAGCTGTTTAACCCCTTACTTACTGCCGTGGATCGCCTTCCAGATACGCTCCGGCGTTGCCGGCATCTGGAGGTGCTTCACGCCAAACGGCGCCAGCGCATCGATAATGGCGTTCATCACGCATTGCGCCGAAGCAATTGTACCCGCTTCACCAGCGCCCTTGACCCCCAATGGATTAACCGGCGATGGAGTAACCGTATGGTCGGTTTCGATGTGGGGAACCATCGCTGCCGTCGGCACTGCGTAGTCCATCAGCGTACCGGTGAGCAATTGGCCGTCCTCATTATAGACGGCGCCCTCGTAGAGAGCCTGTGCCAGACCCTGCGCAATACCGCCATGAATCTGACCTTCAACGATCATTGGATTGATCTGATTGCCGCAGTCATCTACGGCGATATAGCGCAGCAACTTCACGTGACCGGTTTCAGGATCGACCTCAACGATGCTTACGTGAGTACCGAAGGGGAACGTACAGTTCGGCGGATCGTAATAGCTGGTCTCATCGAGGAATGGCTCCATCCCAGGCGGTAAATTGTAGGCGACCGCCGCTGCTGCGGCCAATTCACCGATGGTCTTTGCCTTGTCGGGTGAACCTCTGACGTAGGCGCGGCCGTTCTCGAAGACAATATCGGCCTCGTTCGCTTCGAGCAGGTGGGCTGCCAGTTTACGTGCCTTCTCCTTAATCTTATCGACACTACGCTTGATTGCCACACCACCGACGGCCAGCGAGCGTGAACCATACGTACCGTAGCCGAACGGTGTGCCTTGCGTATCACCCCATTGAATTTCGACATCATCAATCGGCACACCCAGCTCGTCGGCAACGATCTGAGCAAAGGTTGTTTCAAGACCTTGCCCGTGCGGGAGTGAGCCGGTTGTGACCACTACTTTACCGGTCAGATGGACCCGCACATTGGCACTCTCCCAGAGGCCAGCTCCCCAGCCCTGACCACCCATCCAGGCACTCGGAGCGATACCGCAGATCTCAACATACGATGAAATTCCGATACCCAGATAGCGACCCTGCTTGCGCAATTCTGCCTGTTGCTTACGAAACTCGGCATAACCGGCAATTTCGAGCGCCTTGTTCAGGGCCGGTTCGTAGTTCCCACTATCGTAGGGCAACAGGCCAAGCCCGTTATCGTAGGGGAAATCCTCTGGCTGGATAAAGTTCTTGCGCCGCACCTCCGCCGGATCCATACCGATTTCGGCAGCAAACCGATCGACCATCCGCTCGATCAGATAGCTCGCCTCTGGGCGACCGGCGCCACGATAGGCATCGACCATCGCCGTGTTGGTATAGGCACCCGTGACGTGCACATATGCAGCCGGTATCTTGTATACACCGGTGATGATCCGGCCATACAGCGTTGTTGGGATACCAGCGGCAACGGTCGAGAAGTAGGCACCGATATTCGCCCACGTCTTCACCCGTAAACCGGTAATCTTGCCATCACGGGTACCGGCCAGTTCAGCCTCAGTAATGTGGTCACGCCCATGGGTAGAATACTTGTAATTTTCGGAGCGATCTTCTACAAACTTCACCGGACGCCCCAGCTTGCGTGCGGCCCACATCGTGAAGGCCATATCGTTGTAGCAGAAGATTTTCTGCCCGAAACCACCACCAACGTTAGGGGCGATGCAGCGCAGTTTGGTTTCAGGAACCCCGAAGACAAACGCTGTGAGCAGGAGGCGATGCACGTGTGGCGCTTGTGAAGTCATCCAGACGGTCCATTCGCCGGTTGCAGCGTCGTAACGTGCAATCGAACCGCGTGTCTCCATGGGGGTAGGAATCAGGCGCTGATTGATAATCTCTTCCTTGACCACAACCTCAGCGCTAGCAATTGCCGCATCGGCGGCTGCTTTATTCCCACACTCCCACTCGAACACAATATTGTTAGGTGCTGCCTCGTGGATCTGGGGTGCACCCGGTTCAACTGCCTTGCGCGCATCGACAACTGCTGGCAAGGGTTCGTACTCAACCTCAACTGCATCGGCTGCATCACGGGCGATGTACCGATTCTCGGCTACCACCATCGCCACCGGATCACCTACGAGCGCCACTTTATCAACCGCTAGTGCTCGGGGGGGAACAGGATAATTCTTGACCCCCGCAGCCTGCCAGGCCGCCGGCATTGGATTAATGTCGAGCATATCTTTGCCGGTAAAGACAGCCACGACACCCGGCATAGCCAGAGCTTTGCTGGCATCGATAGAAACAATCTTCGCATGCGCGTATGGGCTACGCACCAGCGCAATGTGTAGCATACCCGGCAACTTGATGTCATCGAGATAGTTGCCGCGTCCGGTAATCAGCTTCGGATCCTCCCGGCGCTTCAGCGCCCGCCCAACCAGTCGCTCCTTCATTTCGGTAGCGGTCATCCTTGACTCCTCACTAGGTTCTTTGTGAACGGTTGTCGGACTAATTAATCAGCCGCTTGCATTGCTGCCATCTTTTCAGCAGCGTAGCGTACAGCACGGACGATGTTCTCGTAGCCGGTACAACGACAGAGGTTCCCCTCGAGACCGTGGCGGATTTCCTCTTCGCTCGGATTGGGGTTGCGTTTGAGCAGATCGGCAGCAGCCATGATCATCCCAGGCGTGCAAAATCCGCATTGCAGACCATGCTTCTCCCAGAAACCTTCCTGCAACGGATGGAGCTGACCATCCTGAGCCAGGCCTTCAATCGTAGTGATTTCGGCACCGTCACACTGTACCGCCAGCATCGTACACGACTTCACGCTGACACCGTTGACATGCACGACACATGCACCACACTGGCTGGTATCACACCCGATGTGAGTTCCCGTCAGATTCAGGTGCTCGCGCAGATAATGTACCAGCAGCAAACGAGGTTCTACCTCGCTGGTATAGCGAACACCGTTGACCGTGACCGTAATCGTTGTCACTCTCCAACCTCCTCGTTGTCTGTAAAGCGAACTACCAACTACCTGCGATCAGAGCGGGCGAACCAGGTGGGGTAAGAGTGAAAGCAAGATCGCCCAGTTAATGAACTGAATATGCGCATCACCGGCGACGCACTATTAGCGTCGCTGACCGAGTAAATAACCAAGCAAGAAAGCAATAATGACCCACGGCACCCACGGACGCTCTTTCAAGAAGTCTTCAACGACACCTAGAGCAACGTCGATCTCGCTCAAACCTTCCCCGGCTGGAACATGGATTGTGCGACGGAACGAAGCGGAATCAGTAGTCGCCGATGAAGGTGATTCAGCAGCGCCTGGTGGTGAAGCCGGTGTTGACTGTGGCGATGAAGCTGTTGGTTCAGTCGGTTCAGTAGATGAAGTCTGAGACGAAACAGGTTCGGAGGTCGTCGTAATCGGCTCAGCAGCCGAAGCCGTAGGAGCTGGTGAAGGTTCATCTGCCACTGCGGGAGTGTCAGAGGTTACCTGTCCAGCACGCCGGGCTTCAATTTGAGCGGCTAAGGCCTTAAGACTCTGAGAAATAAGAGTCTTGGCTGCCCCGTCGAGCAAACGTTGACCGACACTGGCAATCGTGCCACCAACATGCGCTTCACCACCATAATCCAGAATGGTATGCCCATTCTCTTCGCGAAGCTGAATACTCCCTGAACCCTTGAGAAAACCGTTGTTCCCTTTACCGTCAACGTGTATTTCGTAGTACTCGGGTGGACGCAGATTGTCAATTTTGACCCGCCCGCTATACACCCCACGAACAGCTTGTAAGCCGATCTTCAATGTGCTCTCATACTCGTTTTCACCAACTTGCTCAAGACGTTGACAGCCGGGAATCGTGCGGGCCAATACTTCTGGATCATTTAACGCAGCCCACACCTCTTCACGACGAGCGGCAAACGTGTAATTACCGACGATCTTCACACTGGCTCCTTGTGAACTGACCAATTCGGTCAATCACTACCACAGGAAAGCTGTTCTTGCTTGCACGTAGCAAAATAAGGATAGCAGGACAACAGCTACGCTATAAGGGCGGCACGTACAACTGTGAAATTATGTACATCTAGT
>Ga0124943_1102711_pt1 | contig 16234 bp, 15 predicted proteins | sample YNPNP_0700MetaT_FD_92943 | JGI IMG/M metagenome (GOLD analysis project Ga0124943, IMG submission 92943) | Anoxygenic and chlorotrophic microbial mat microbial communities from Yellowstone National Park, USA - YNP NP_0700 MetaT (Metagenome... ... | reverse complement strand
GAGAGAATGGCGAAAACATTCGAGGTAACCGACGAGACATTCGACACCGAAGTGCTTAAGTCAAAACAGCCCGTTCTGGTAGATTTCTGGGCTGAGTGGTGTGGTCCCTGCAAAATGATCGCCCCCCTGGTTGAGGAAATTGCCCGAGATTACGACACCATACGGGTAGCCAAACTCAACGTTGACCTGAACCCACGCACCCCGGGACGATTCGGTGTCCGCGGCATCCCCACACTGATCCTCTTCAGCAACGGCACCGAAGTCAGGCGCATAGTTGGATTTCGGCCTAAGGATGAGCTACTGAGCGAGTTATTCCCTTATATGGGCTCCGGTGCTAAAGAGCGTACCGGTCGCCAATAACTTCAAGTGGCATTAAAAATCACAATGACTTCACTGCAAAAACTCACCGCAGAGACGCCGAGAGCGCAGAGTTCTCCATCAAGTACAACCCCCGCGCATTCTGCGTCTCGGCGGTGAAATGACCTTAACCTGCAGTGGAGTCAACAACCTCAGCCGGAGTAGAGACTGCAGCCGGACTTTCCGCCTGAAGGCTCGATTCCCTGGTGTTACCTGACTTAAGATCACCCGCTGTCAGCTCTCAGGAATGCAGAACAATCTCAGAACATCCGGGCGCGCAATAAGAGATACCCCAAAGGATAAATCATCCGTCAGATTCTGCACCGAGACCCTAAGCTTGAACCCACTGCCTGGCATATCAGCATGAGCGAGCGAGTGTTGCCCCTTGCACCAGTCTGGACCTGCTCCGAATATCCAGCGATAAATTTTGCCGAGAGAAACCGTACGTCTGTGCCTGACACACTGCCAGTTTATACATAAGGAGGCGGGCATGTCACAAAATCTGCTTAAAAATGGGTCCTTTGAAGCCGACTGGTCAGAAGAAAAGAGCCACCGTTGCCTGGTCGTGGCTGAGAACGGCACGCTGGTTGAAAGAGAGGTGGGCAATATATTTACTCCCCCTGGCTGGACAACCTGGTTTCGCCATAATCCGGGCACGTGGGACCAGCCTGAAGTGCGCGATGCGTGGAAACAACATGATCCTCGCCGTGTCCATAGTGGCCAGAAGGCTATCCTGCTCTTCACCTTCTACCGCAAGCATGACGCAGGTTTTCTTCAACAGGTCAAGGTCGGAGCCGGTACCAGGCTCCGTTTCACGGCATGGGCACATGCCTGGAGTAACCACGCGGGTGCACCGGACAAATTCCCCCACCCGGACGATGGCCGATGGAGCGAGGGGCCCGGTTACGAGCCCGGCTTCCTTCTTGAAGGGGAGGCTCCCAACGACGAGTGGCGCAACTTCACCTTTTACGTGGGCATTGATCCCACAGGCGGCACGAACCCACTCGCCGATACAGTCATATGGGGACAGGGAGCACATATTTACAACGTCCATGCCCAGGTACCGGCCGTCGAGGCGACGGCTCAGGCCGATACCGTAACCGTGTTCCTGCGCAGCAGGACTATGTGGGCCTTCAAACATAATGACGCCTACTGGGACGATGCAGAACTCACTGCCTCCGGTGTTGAGAAGCCAGAAGTGCTCCTGAGCTGCCGACCGGAGAAGCCCAGAGCAGGTGAGCAAGTGACCATCGAGGCTCGCTCCCAGGCTGCTCTCACCGGTGTCAATTTAAAGATCGCTCAGCCATCAGGTGGGGAGCTGGCACGTAGCAGCGTCGTGGTGGGTAAGGATGGAAACTGGTACACCTGGACGTACGTGGCCGGGCCGGTAAGCGAGGCCGGTATCCACACCGTGGTTTTCTCTGCCGCCGGCGATGTGAGCGCCACCGGCACATTTGAGGCCGTACCAGTCGAAAAGCCACCACGCGGCAGGCCTCGCGTTCAATACGAGCGTACCTATGTACTCCTACCCCCAGACGCCGATGCAGCCTGGGCACTGGCAGTAGTGGACGGGACATGGAACAGGTTCCGCTACACTATTGGCGGCAGTGCCGACGATGCTGGTATCGGTGACCTTGATGTACGTCGGGTGATCGCGGTCAATCCACAACACTGGCCATCTGACCTGCGAGCCTTCTTCGAGCAATACTACCCCGGCGTGCAATATACCGCTATAGAGGCCAGCACCCCAGAGGAGCTGAGGCAGAAACTGACCCGATTATGATACCGGCCGAAAATCTGCCTGGAGGAGGCTCTCAGGGCCCATCCGAAAAACGTAATCGCTACATCCTCGTCGGTATAAGCGGCATAGGGATGCCGCTCGTACGGCTGTCAGGACAGGCTCTCAGCCTGCAGATGATATGATGCGAAAGCAGCCCAATTCCCGAATGTGCTTTCTGTGCGGCCGCCAGAATCCGGTCGGATTGAAGTTAGAGTTCTACGAAGACACGGAGGCCGGGCTTGTCCGCACTGAATTCAGCGTGCCAGAGGAATACCAGGGATACCCGGGAGTGGTACATGGGGGGATTGTGGCTGCCATCCTTGATGAGACGGCCGGCCGGGCGGTGATGCTGGGCAGCTCCGACGAAAATCTTATGGCCACACTAAAGCTGACCGTACGCTATCGCCGCCCCACCCCCGTCTGCACGACGCTGACTGCCATAGGATGGGTAGAAAAGCTGAGCGGCGTTGGGGCACACGTGGCCGGGGAGATACGCCTTCCAGATGGCACCGTGACCGCCGAGTGCGAAGCAGTGCTGGGGGCTGTGCCGGAGGAGTTCCGGGCCCGCTGGGAGCCAGAAAAACCGTACTGGAAGGTCTATGAGTAAACCCAGCCCGGTAATTCTCAACCCAGGGATGCAGATTATGGAAGTGAAACCCGTCATCCTCACCGGTCGGGTGGTGCGGCTTGAGCCGCTTACCGAGGCGCACGTCCCGGACCTGACAGAGGTAGGGTTGGATGAGAGTATCTGGCGCTATATGCTCTACGGCAACATTGATAGTGAGGAGAAAATGCGAGCCTTTGTACAGGACCTGCTCGCCCGTCAGGCACAGGGGACTGATCTGCCCTTCGCTGTGATCTACCTGCCCTCGGGAAAGGCCATTGGATGCACGCGCTACATGGAGATCCGCCGTGAGCATCGTGGACTTGAGATCGGCGGCACGTGGTACGGAGTGGCTTATCAACGTACGGCCGTAAACACTGAATGCAAGTACCTGCTGCTGCGCCATGCTTTTGAAACTTTGGGCTGTATTCGCGTCCAGTTGAAAACCGACCTGCGCAACGTGATTTCTCAACGAGCCATAGAACGTATCGGAGCGGTCAAAGAGGGGATTTTACGCAACCATATGATCACACCCGACGGGACCATTCGGCACTCTGTGTATTACAGCATTATTGACACAGAGTGGCCGGCGGTCAAGGCCATGCTGGAGGCTCGCCTTGAGGAAAAGCTGCGCCAGACCGGGTATGGCGAGAGCGGTCAACCATAGTAGTCTGGCCAGGTCATTCCTTAAGGGCCTATCCGAAAAACGTAACCGATATACATCCCTATACATCGGCATAAGCGGCACAGGGATGCCCTCGTACGGTGTTTCGGACAGGCTCCACCGTGGGAGTGCAGTGGAACTCTTCATCGTCCGGCATGCCCAATCTACAAACAACGCGCTTAATGACCCACAGAAGCGGGAATGTGATCCTCCTTTGACCGGGTTGGGGCATCAACAGGCTGAGAGACTGGCCCGCTATCTGGCCGTGGGTCCGTCCCCGTACACCTGGGAGGCAGACCGATTCCAGAAATGCGGCTTCGGTATCACGCGCCTTTACTGTAGCCCTATGTGGCGCGCCCTGCAGACCGCCCGTCCGCTGGGAGAAGCATTGGGGCTGACTCCAGAAGTATGGGTTGAGCTTCACGAGCAAGGAGGAGTTTACCTTGATCACGGAGCGGATGGTCTGATCGGCTACCCGGGCAGGACACGCCAGGAGATCGCTGCCGGGTTCCCTGGCTACCATCTGCCTGCAGGTATCACCGACAGAGGATGGTGGTTTCAGCCGGGCTTCGAGACCACCGCGGCTTTCCACAGCCGGGTTCAGCAGGTCGCAGAGCAGATACTTGACTGGGCGGCGCTTGATGAACGTATCCTGCTGGTATCTCATGGCTGTTTCCTAGATGCGCTATTGAAAAAGCTTTTCAATCAGCCACTGGACAGCGGCATCTATTACCATCACCTCAACACGGCCGTCTCCTGGCTGGGTTTTCGCAGGGGGCAGTTGGATGTGGAGTACCTTAACAGAGTGGATCACCTTCCACCTGAGATGAGGTCCTGAGGAAGCCATCCAATTGCGCTACCTTGTGTTCCGTAGTGGCCAGGACAGGAGTATGTTATGCAAAAGGTAGAGCTGGCACCGGGTGTCTTTCAACTACAGGGCGGATCGAATATCGGCCTGGTCGTGCAGGATGGCCAGGGTTTACTGATTGATACGGGGCTGGACAGAGACGCTGCCCGGAAAGCTCTGCGTGCCGCCGAAGAGCTGGGAGTGGCACCAAGTGCCCTGTTTCTCACCCATGCTCACGCTGACCACTTCGGCGGTGCAAACTTCCTCCAGCGCAGAATTCAGGTGCACACCTGCGCACCGGCTCTGGAAGCGGCGATGATGGAGCATCCTATCATCGAGCCACTTTACCTGTTCGGCGGAGCAGCTCCTATCGGCGAACTGCGTTCCAGGTTCACACTGGCAGAGCCATGTCGCGTGGATTGCATCATCACGGAGCCGGGGCCGCTGGAGATCGGGCCATTCGTTGTAGATATTGTGTCGTTGCCTGGTCACGCCCCCAACCAGATGGGCCTGGCCGTGGGTGGAGTGCTGTTCTGTGCAGATGCCCTTTTCCCGGCCGAGACGTTAGAAAAACACAAGCTGACCTTTTGTGTAGACATGGATGAGACGCTGGCAACGCTGACACGACTGCCAGAGTCGGACTACGGGTACTTCGCGCCCGGCCATGGTCCGGCTTATCAGGCCGGAGCAGAAATCGCTGCTGCCTGTACCGCAAACAAAACGCGATTAGAAGAGGTGCGAGGTCTCCTGTATGAGAAACTGGGAGAAGCCCAAGAGACAGAGGTGTTGCTCCGTTATGTGGCCGATCATTACGGGTTGCGCCTGGCGACGGCCACATCCTATTTTCTGACCCGCGCCACGGTGCTGGCAGCGCTCAGTTCGCTGGAACGAGCAGGGGAGGCGGTCGTTGTGGTAGAGAATAACCGCCTGCTCTGGAAACGGAGAGATTGATTGCCGGTCATCATGCGTTGACGGGGCCGGTGACAGGCGTATAATTACGCTCAGGAGAGGGAAGATGAAACACAAAGAGGGCACCTTCAGTGGGTTCGGGGGACTGCAGCTCTATTATCAGAGCTGGCATCCTGACGAGGGGAAACCACGAGTCATTCTTCCGATTGTACATGGAGCCGGAGAGCACAGCGGGCGTTACACCAACGTGGTAAACTGGTTCGTGCCAAGGGGGTATGCGGTCTATGCCTTCGATCTGCGCGGACACGGCCGTTCTGCCGGCCCACGTGGGCACATTAACCGCTGGGACGAATTTCGAGAGGATGTGCGCCTCTTCCTTGAATTCATCCACCTGCAGGAGGCCAACAGCAGCCCGGTCTTCCTTCTGGGGCACAGTATGGGTGGGCTGATCGTTCTCGAATATGCGCTGCTCAACCCCCACGGGCTGAGCGGCGTGGTGGCCTCCGGCCCAGTGCTGGCCAGAGTGGGCCTTTCTCCGGTTCTGCTGGTGCTGGCGAAAATACTTTCAGGCATACTACCCCGCCTCACGCTCAACACCGGCCTCGACGCCACCGCTCTCTCGCGTGACCAGGCCGTGGTGGAAGCATACGTCAACGATCCCCTGGTCCACAGCCTGGGCACCCCTCGCCTCGGCACCGAGCTGACCCGTGCTTTTGAATGGGTGCAGGCACATGCTGCCCAAATGCAGGTACCCTGCCTGATCGTGCATGGGAGCGAGGACCGCCTGGTGCCACCCGAAGGCAGCCGTATCTTCTACGAACACATGACACTGGCCGATAAGGAACTGCGAGAGTACGCCGGTTACTATCACGAGGTCTTCAACGATGTGGGCAAGGAACAGGTCCTGGCGGACGTCGAGGCATGGATAGAGCGGCATCTCCCCGGCCCGACAGGGAATACTCCGTGAGCCTGCTCTTCCCGGAAATGCCACTGCTATGTGTGATCTGGGAATCGTAATTGTCAGCTACAATACCTGCAATCTTTTACGCGCCTGCCTGCGCTCTGTCTATGCCGGTCAGGGAGATCTCTCCTTTGAGGTCTGCGTGGTGGATAACGCCTCATCTGACGGCAGCGCCAGTATGGTCACCAGAGAATTTCCCCAGGTACATCTGATCGTGAATGCCACAAATGTGGGCTACCCGGCGGCCAACAATCAGGGATTGCGAAGCCTGGGGTTCGCCAACCCGGCTATGCCTTCCCCTGCCTTTGCACTCCTGCTGAATTCTGATACTGAGCTGCCACCGAACGCACTGAAGCAGATGCTCGACTTTATGACCGCCCATCCTGACGCCGGCATCGCAGGGCCAAAACTTGTACTTCCTGATGGTTCCCTTGACCTGGCCTGTCGCCGGTCATTCCCCACGCCGGAAGTTTCATTCTACCGCCTGACCGGGCTGTCACGCCTTTTTCCGCGCAGCCGACGTTTTGGTCGTTACAACCTCACCTATCTGGACCCGGACCAGGTGGCTGAGGTAGACTCGGTTGTGGGAGCGTTCATGATGGTGAGAGCCGAAGCCATTGCTCAGGTTGGCCTGATGGATGAGCAGTTCTTTATGTATGGCGAGGATCTGGACTGGGCCTATCGGATCAGACAGGCCGGCTGGAAAGTTTACTACAATCCGCAGGTAACGGTGCTGCATATCAAGCGGGCCTCGACCCGGCAAAACCCCCGTGCCCAGATTGAGTTCTACCGGGCTATGGAAATCTTCTACCGCAAGCATTACGCCTCTCAGACCCCCCGCTTGTTGCATATGCTCATCATGAGCGTCATTAGTGCCCGTACCGGCCTCGAGCGGCTGCGAGTGGCCGGCCTCCGGCAGCGGGCATGATGAGGGGCTCTCTTCTGCTATGACCTCAAAAGCACGTGCTCAGACCTTCTTTGTGCTGACCTTGGCACTCACCGATATGACGATGGCCGGGCTGGCTTTCTTCCTCGCTTACTGGTTGCGCCGTCTGGTGCCATGGCCGGACGAGGCCAAAAACATGGGCCCGTTTCTCGAATACAACAGCATCGTTTTCACCCACATTGTGTCGGTGTTGATAGTCTTCATCTTCGCCCGGCTCTATCACCTCCAGCGCGGTCCTTCCCGCATTGATGAGTTCTACTCCATCTCCGCTTCCACCACGGTGGCCACCCTTGTCGGTGTGGCACTGGCCTCACTATTGTTCAAGAACAGCCCGCTGGAGCTGGACTATTCGCGAGGGATGATATTGTACGGGTGGATTTTGACCATCGTGCTGGTCACCTGTGGCAGGCTGTTTCACGCCAACCTTCGCGCCAGGCTACGCAAGCGCGGGTGGGGACGCGACCGCGTGCTTATTGTCGGCACCGGCGAGATAGGGCGGATGATATTCCAGAAGATTCAGTCAAATCCCGGGCTGGGATACCAGGTGGTGGGCTTTGTCTCCGCCAACGGTCAGGAGAACACGCCGCCAGGAGCACCTGTCCTTGGCCATGTCGGCAACCTCTCACTCATCATTGATGAGCATAATGTGGACGAGGTGATCATTGCTCTACCAGAAGCCACGCACCAGGAGATTCTGATGCTGATCTCGGAATGTGAGCGGGGTAAAGTGACGATCAAGGTTTTCCCGGACGTGTTCCAGATCATGGCCAGTCAGATCAGTATCGGGGACCTGGGAGGATTGCCTTTACTGACGGTACGCGACATCGCGTTGCGGGGATGGAAACATGCTGCCAAAAGGCTGATGGACGTGGTCGGAGCAGCGTGCGGCCTGGTGCTGCTTTCGCCGCTGATGATGCTGATGGCCGTGCTGATCAAGCTCGACTCACGCGGGCCGGTGTTCTACGTCCAGGAAAGGATGGGGTTGGATGCCCGTCCGTTTATGATGCTTAAGTTCCGCTCGATGCGGCAGGATGCCGAGGCATGCGGGGTCGGCTGGACGGTAGAGAACGATCCGCGCACCACCCGGCTGGGGCGCATCATTCGCCGCATAAATGTAGACGAGCTTCCTCAGTTAATAAATGTACTGCTTGGTGATATGAGCCTGGTAGGGCCACGCCCGGAGCGGCCCATATATGTGAACCAATTCCGCCGCTCCATCCCTCGCTACATGGACCGTCACTGGGAAAAGGCCGGCATGACAGGATGGGCTCAGGTGAACGGGCTGCGCGGCGACACCTCGATCGTCGAGCGGACCAAGTACGACCTGTGGTACATAGAGAACTGGTCGCTATCGCTCGACATCAAGATTCTCATCCGCACGTTTTTCAACCTCTTCAAATCCCCCAACGCGTACTGAGCATTACCAGTGGCAAAGTACATCCCGCACCCTGGCGACCTGGATGGCAACTTCTGAATATTCGTACTGGCCGGAGTGATGCTCGACCCCCCAGCAGCCTGTGTAACCTGCATCGCGCAGCATGGTCATGCTCTCGACCAGGCAGTTCTCGGTGATAGTCCAGGAAATGTGAGTGTGCATTGCCCACGGGGCCATCACCCGATCCCCCTCATTGCCACGGAAATGAAGCAATACGCCGAAGGCGGGATGGTTTACAGCCTCGCATAAACGCTTCATATTCTCCGGAACGACTTCAGCCCCCCAGTGGTTCTCCGGCCCGACCTTATAGCCGTTGTCGAAAGCCCGACGTGCATACTCCTAATACCGTTTGACGATCCAGTCAAACTGTTCATCAGTGAAAGTGTCGGCACGTACACCGGCGTCAATACGCACGGTTCTTGCTCCCAGCACCTCGGCAGCGTGGAGGTGCGCCAGAGCATTGCGATAGTTCCGCTCCCGCTCGTCGGGGTCATCCTCCCAGATGTGGGCGCCGTCCACACACAGATTGACCAGCGTCAGCTCCCGCTCGATGAGCGCTTCTTTAACCTTAGCCAGATAGTCATCCTCGACGCTGAGAAGCATACCGTTCCAGATATCGGCGGTTTGGAGATGATAGCGGTACTTACAGCTCTCCAGATAGCCAAACAGATCTATCTTGCCCTCCCGCAGAAGGCCGTGGAAAGAGTATGAGGCGATAGAGACGTTCACTGTGATCCTCCGGATTCCTGAGAGCTATTGGTTTTCAAGTCTTCACATTGGGTTGTTTCGGGCACTTCAAACCGATAACCAATGCGGCGAATAGTGCGCAGGTACACCGGTGTCCTGTGATCTTCCTCAATCGCTTTGCGCAACCAGTGAATGTGGACATCGAGGGTACGGGTATCGCCGATGTAATCGGTGTTCCAGACCCGTTTCATCAGATAGGCCCGCGTCAGAATCTCACCCGGGTGGCGCATAAATAGCTCAAGCAGACTGACCTGCCTGGGTGTGAGGTGGGTTTCCCGATCTCCACGTATCACACACCGCTGTTCAATGTTCAGTATAATATCACCCACCTGAAGCACACCTGGCCCAGATGCCGGCAATAGCTTGAGGATATGGCTGATCAGTTTCCCGGCGGAAAATGGGTAGCGTATATATGCCTGGGTCTCCAGGCTGTGGTCTACCTTCTCGCCGGGCGGCAGTAGAAGCAGAATCGGGGTTTCAATGTCCTTACCTTTAAGGGAAGCACAAAAGTTGTGCGGGGAAAAGGTGAGCGAGGGTAAATCAAGTATTATCACCGCAGGGTGTACTTCATGCACCTTAGACAGGGCCTCACGGCAGGTCTTTGCTACCACAACCTCGTATTCGGACCGGCCGTCGATAAGCCTTAACAAGCTGTTCTTAGAAGATTTTCTGCCCTCTACCAGCAGGACCGTGCAGGCAGACATAGTTGCGGTTTGTTCTCCCATAATAGCGCTATTTGCACCGGTTCACTATCAATCACCCCTGGTCCTGCTCAGCGCGACGTGTCCCCTTAAATTGCAATTGCTGAGCCATGCCTTCGAGGCTTACGGGGGCGGGTCGGTGAAAGATGATTGTGTTGGCCACTTAGACAAGGTGCAAACCGAGACTTTTTCAGCAACCTCCAGGGGCCGGGAGGGTTTCAATAACATTATACACCTTCTGAGTGAGAGGAGCAACCGCCGGCCGGTGATGACCAGCCTGTAGCTGCTGCATCATATCCCTGATACCACCCCGGCACGAGCCGCAATCCAATTATACCACCCCTGGCGGAAAGTACCAATACAGGCAGGTATGATTTGCACTTTCATTGCTCTGCCGTATAATGCACTTCAACTGGAGGCGTGAGATGAAAGCAATGGTTTTAAGAAAGGCCAGGCCTGTCGAGGAAAGACCACTGGAATTGTCTGAGTTACCTGTGCCACATCCGGGGCCGGGTGAGGTGCGGCTGGAAGTGCGCGCCTGTGGCATCTGCCGCACCGATCTGCATACTGTGGAAGGGGAGCTGGCATTGCCCAGGCTTCCGCTCGTCCCAGGCCACCAGGTGGCAGGCGTGGTCGAAGCGCTCGGTGAAGGTGTAACACGCCTGACAGTGGGACAGCGGGTAGGAGTCCCATGGCTATATCGCACCTGTGGCCGGTGCGAGTTCTGCCTGGAGGGGCTGGAAAACCTATGCCTTGACGCGCATTTCACCGGCCTGCACGTAGACGGTGGGTATGCTGAGGCTATGGTCGTCCCAGAAAACTTCGCCTATCCGCTCCCGGAGGCATTTACAGACGTGGAAGCAGCTCCCTTGTTATGTGCTGGCATCATCGGCTACCGGGCACTGAAGCTCAGTCAGGTACGTCCCGGACAGCGCCTTGGGTTGTATGGATTCGGTGGTTCCGCCCACATCACTATCCAGGTGGCCTGTCACCTTGGATACGAGGTCTTCGTTTTCACCCGCAGCGAAGGCCATCGTCGGCTGGCCCGGCAGCTCGGGGCGGTTTGGACCGGCAATGCGGATGAAACACCACCAGCGCGCATGCATGGCTCCATTATCTTTGCGCCGGCAGGCCAACTTGTACCGCATGCCCTGCGGGTTCTGGAGCGTGGCGGCACGCTGGCACTGGCGGGTGTGACGATGACACCGGTCCCCGAACTCGACTATGATCGCCTGCTTTATTGGGAGCGGACGATACGCAGTGTTGCCAATTTCACCAGGCAGGATGCAACGGAGTTTTTGCAACTGGCGGCAGAGATCCCTGTGCACACAGTGGTACAGACCTTCCCTCTTGAGCAGGCGAACGAAGCTCTCCTCGCTCTCAAACAGAGCGCGATTGACGGCACCGGGGTGCTCATCCCTCCCAAAATGACGCGCTCGTATACTTGAATCCACCATCAGGCAACAGAGCAACAATGACGCCCTCGTCCAGCTCCCGGGCCACCTGTATGGCTGCCGCCACCGCCGCTCCGGCCGAAATGCCTACAAACAGTCCTTCCTCCCGCGCTAACCGGCGCGCCATCTCCTGGGCCTCTTCAGTGCTGATCTCCATGATTCGATCAACCCCTGCGGGGTCGTATATTGCCGGCACATCATCCACCCTGAGGTACTTCAAACCAGCAATGCCATGCTGCGGGCTGTCCGGTTGCACACCGATGAGCTGCACCGCCGGGTTCCGTTCACGCAGATAGCGGCCTGCTCCCATCATGGTCCCAGAGGTACCCATACCGGCAACAAAGTGGGTTATCCTGCCACCGCTCTGCTGCCAGATTTCAGGGCCGGTGGTCATGTAGTGAGCCAGCGGATTGGCAGGGTTGCTGTATTGATCGGCATGAAAATATAGTTCCGGTGAAGCAGCCACCAGTTCGCGCACCACTTGCCTGGCACCATCAGTGCGGGCCACAGGATCGGTCAGGATCACACTGGCACCATAAGCCTGCAAGATGCGCAACCGTTCCGGACTTGCATTAGCGGCCATTGCCAACTTAACCGGAAAGCCCAGAGCCGCACCGAGCATGGCATAGGCAATGCCGGTGTTCCCTGAGGTGGCGTCAATCAATATCCTGCCAGGGGTAAGTTTTCCGGTGCGCAGCGCTTCCTGCACTATGTAGAGGGCGGTGCGGTCTTTGACGGAACCGCCCGGGTTCATCCCCTCAAGCTTGACAAGCACGGTTACTCTCCGGGGTACGTCTCTGGTCACCCGGGCAAGCTCTGCCAGGGGGGTTTTCCCGATCAGGGAGATTACAGCCGGCGCCCGGCGCCCGCAGACAGGCCGGTGCCAATCGAGGACATGAGAATAGTTTTGCGCTTCTTCCCATACCCTGCGCTGCGAACTCGCAGGGTATGACCACTCTGTCGAAGGGTAAATATTGATCACTTCTCTCCTCCCAGGATTTTTCCAGGCCGGCGACAGGCACAAAAAACCAACCTTCGTCAAGGCAGGACTTACCCAAATGCGAGGGCGTCACCGCCTGCTCCGGTTGGCCTGGAAGGAGATGTATACCCAGGACGCAGGCGCTTAACGCCCTCGCCCTGGACAGATGCACCAGAGTCGTTTCATCCTTTCCGTAATACTATCGCTCACGTTCAGACTCCTTCTCTTGTGGAACTATTATACTACGAAGATCAAGCGAGTCAAGGATTCGCGTTGATGCGCAAAGGGATAACCGTCCGGCCAACCCGGACAACCGATGATTATTCGTCAAAGGTAGACCTCCCGCTCACAACCAGGGGCAGATAGATGGAGATGCATCGTTGCTGAATATCTATGTGATAAGTTCCACCTGTAAGATGCCTAATGCGGACTCCCTCACCATCGCTGAAAACAAAGTCTGCCAGAGGGACACCGTTTTCCCATATCAGGGTCTGGTTCAGGGTAATGGAGGTAGTGGGTCCCACGCGAGGAATAACAATTTCACCGGAAGAATCCGCCGGAGCACTCACATTCAGGAAGGCATGTTCGCAATCGGGGCGCTCCCAGCCTACCGAGAGAACATCTTCGCCCAGGGGCAGGGTACCGCTGACGGATTCCAGGCCGAGGAGAGCAGGCCGCACTTCCCATCGCTGAGGGCCTACCTGCCGCGCGCCCAGGACGTAGGTGGTCAGAAACCAGGTTGGGGCTCCACCCCAGCCGTGGGAAAGGCTGGCCGTATATTGTGTATGCGCATTGAACCCTTCCCACCACGTCGTGGCACCCAGGTCCAACAGGCGACCGTAATATTGCCGGATCAGGGTGAGCGCTTCCGGAACGTGCCCTGTCTCTCCCAGAGCGCGCAGCACCCAGTACATCCCGTAAATCTCCACGTTGGGCTGAGAGGGGTCTGGGGAGATCAAGGATAGCAAGGCCTGGACCACTGCCTGTTCTCTCTCGTCGGGCACTACGCCACATGCCAGAGGCCAGGCCTGAGCGTGGGGCGAGGGTGCTACGAGCATCCCGTCCAGCAGCGAGGAAATATATCGCCGCTGCTGTTCCTGATAAAGATTTTCGTTTAACCGCTCCTTGACCCTGGCCGCCCTTTGCGCGTGGGCCGCTGCGCTGGCCGAATCGCCTACCCCCTCCGCCAGCGATGCTGCATCCAGCAGGGTCCGGTAATAGAGCGCGTTCAACGCCGCCGACTGCCCGTATCGGCTGTGTCCGGCCGGCCAGTCCACCAGCGCCGTCCGCGACCAATGCCCCCGTGGCACATCCAGTAAGCCTGTATCGGGATGCTCGTATCCCCGGAGAAACTCCAACAGTTCCTGCATAGGGGTATACAGTTGGAGTACGGTGGCTCCATCGCCGGTCAGTTGCCAGTAGTCCTGAAGGGCCTGGACCCACAGCATCCCGTAGTCCAGCAAGAGGATCCCTGCGCCATTTGGGACTAACGCGTCGGGCTCACCGTCGGCAAAGGCTTCGGCCATCAGGACCAGCCCCCGCCGCAGAAGGGCGGTATCCCCAAAGGCAACCCGATTGATCTGGAACTCTACGTAAGCATCTCCCCACCACTGCCCCCGCTCCCGCCAGGGGGTATCGGTGTAGGCATCGGTCATGTTGGGGCGCAGGGTATCCACGCCGACCTGCCATATCCGGTCCAGTCGCGGGTCCGAGGAGACGAACATCCCCCGCTGAGAAGCAGGGTAACGCTCTTCCAGTACGCGCAAATTCCGGATGTAGACGGGGGCGCCTTCCCACACGGCGATCCAGATGTATCGCCCTGCACGGGTATCCAGAGTAGATATGGAGCGGGGGGACCCGTCCAGAATCCACGAATCCACCTGATTCCACTGCCGATGGAGGGAACCGGGGTACGGCAGGGGACGCCTCCCCATCCAGAGCCGTTCGTCCCAACCGATGTCTACAATGGCCCCGGCCGGCCCCTTAACCTCCGCGACCACTCGTCCATGCACCACGCGCCCCAGGTCCAACACCGCGTAGGCGGGGGCCTGGCTGAAGGAAAGGTCTATCCCCTCCGTCCCGACTGTTGCGGTGATGATGCCGGAGAGCGAGACGGGCTCGGCCAGAAGCGAACGCCGGCCAGCGTGGGGACCCCAGTTATACTGGACTCCCGGAACAGGGGCTGCAAACGCCGCGCCGGTGCTGGGGATGTTCAGAAAAGAGAGGGAATGAGCGCCTGGGGCCAGATCACGGGAAGCCACCAGCACATTTGGGCGGTCAGGGGGAGCGGGCATCCAGGAGAGGGGAGTGCCATCCAGGCGCACGGTGCTGGTCGGAGGCGTGTCCGGCTCCGCCAGCATCTCCACGGAGAAACGGAGTGGAGTCGTCAGGACAAAGGTGAAGGATGAGGTCCCCGACAGCACTTCTCCGACCCGCCATCCCGGAGAGAGAAGGCCCGCGTCTATAAGGGTTGGGATAAACGGCGCGTTCTCCGGGAGAGGGATAGAACGGGGGACGTAACGGATGCCTGCGTCGTTTTTGACCACTGCTGCAGGCCAATCCGCATCGGAACAGGCCGCCGTCATCCAATCCGGAGGGAGACGGCGCAGGTCCAGGAGTTCCGTCGGGCCGATCAATTGCCACGAATGGACAGGGGCTGCATCCTGTCGCCAGGCATCAGAGAGGAGCGCTCTCCAGGAGGAATCGGTCTGCACAGCGGCGATCACCCGACCCTGGGCATCGGTTGCCTCTAGCCGCGCCTTCAAGTAAGGAGTCAGGGATTCGGAGCGTCGCTGGTTGGGGGCCCATTGGACCAGCACGGCGATCAGGTGGTCCCCCGCTGCCAGTTCGCCCAGGTGGTAGACGTCGTACTCGCGGTGGGTTTGGGAAAAACGGGCCGGCCCCCGGCCCACCCAGATACCATCCATCCAGACTTCGTAGCGGGTGTCGGCGAAGATACTCAGCGTGGCCTGGCGGGCTGGTTCCGGAAGTGTAAACGTTCGGCGGAACAGGGCAACCTCATGGGGGGGCGGAGTTCCCCCGTGGGGCCAGATTGCCTGAGCCTTCCATAACCCGCCAGGGGTAATTACCAAAGGGAGATAAATCCTGTGGGTTGATGGGGAGAGTAATAAGCGGGGATTTTCTCCTCTCCTGTGAGCGGGACCAATATCCGCCGTGCACAGTCGAACCCCTCGCACAAGAGCACTCAGAGGTAGAAGCAGCAAAAGAAGAAACAGGCAACGTACACGAAGAGGCGAAAGCCAGGACACTACCACCCGAACCTTCAGTACATTGTAGCCGTGTTTCCCATAACGCGAAGCCTCCAGGACATAGTGTCCTCTTATGAGTTAATGACCGCCTCCATCGGAAAGGGCACAGACTCTGGGATTGCAGGCGAGGGATAAAATAGTCACAGAGCCCTCGGAGAACGCCGAACAAAAATTCCGCATTCTCTGGGGCTCTGCGGCACAGACCTGATGTCGTGAGCTGGCTATGAAGGTTGCTGGATCCAACCCCGTTTCTTGCAGAAGTCGGTGATAAATGGCACCGTAACCCACTGGCCCTGGTATGACTGGATGCCGAGATAGATAGTGTAAATCAAAACGGCAAGGCCGGTGAAGCAGCCGACAATCACTGAGGCGAGAATAGCGGAAATGAAATACCCAATCACTCCCACAGCCAGAGCCTGCACAGCATTGTACTTCACGAATGGGCGCTGCTTCTTATCCTCAATAAGCAAAGCAATGACTGCCACAGGCCACAGTAGCCAGCTCAGAAGAGCCCATAGTTTATCGTCTTGGGTGATTTCTTCGGACATCTTTTGCCTCCTTTGGGGTATGCATCTGGTACG
>Ga0124943_1101713_pt1 | contig 17181 bp, 13 predicted proteins | sample YNPNP_0700MetaT_FD_92943 | JGI IMG/M metagenome (GOLD analysis project Ga0124943, IMG submission 92943) | Anoxygenic and chlorotrophic microbial mat microbial communities from Yellowstone National Park, USA - YNP NP_0700 MetaT (Metagenome... ... | reverse complement strand
GGTCTTTGCGCTTTGCGTCCTTGCGGTTTTCCGATTGCACAAGCGGTAATTCCGGGCAGAACTGCTCCCATTGACTGATCCAACCCGTCACAGTATAATACGCTGAGCCGTTCACATACGGGCATCTAACCTTTTCAGCTTTCCCGTCTGAGATGAACTCCGGTCCTGAGGCAATCGCGATCCGGTTTGACAGGGTCTCAAAAAAATTTACCCTCCACCCGGAGAGAGCACGCTCTTTCCAGGAGCTTGCTCTCAATATGTTACGGCGGGATCACCGCCGCACTCCCGAGGAGTTCTGGGCTTTGCGTGATGTCAGCTTCACCGTCAAACGCGGTGAAGCACTGGGTATCATCGGCCCCAATGGGGCCGGGAAGAGCACGCTACTCAAACTCATATCCGGTATCATCGAGCCAACCTGTGGACGGATCGAGATCAACGGAAGGGTGGGAGCCCTGCTCGAACTGGGAGCGGGTTTCCACCCTGACCTGACGGGGCGGGAGAATATCTACCTTAACGGCTCGATCCTGGGCCTGAACCGCGCTCAAATCCGGCAGCGACTCGATGAGATCGTGGCCTTCGCAGAGCTGGAACGCTTTATAGACGTTCCGGTCAAACACTACTCCTCGGGAATGTATGTGCGGCTGGGGTTCTCCGTTGCTGCGCATACCGACCCGGAAATCCTGCTCATAGATGAAGTTCTGGCCGTCGGCGACCAGAATTTCCAGCACAAATGCCTGGAACATATCCTGGAGGTACAGAGGAGAGGAGTCACCATCTGCTTCGTCTCCCACGATTTGGGTTCGATCCGTAGACTGTGCAATTCCGCTATCTGGCTTGACGACGGGAGGGTGCAGGCTGCCGGAAACGTTGATGACACCATCTCGGCTTACCTGCGCCACGCTGCGGAAGAAGAGGAAACCCGGATGGAAACAACCGTCGCCTACATGCCGGCTCAGACGGAGCAGGCCCGGCCTGTAGAGCGCATCGTGGAGATTGCAGCACTTTCGCTGCTTGATGCTGACGGAGCAGAACACAGTGTGTTCCGGGCAGGAGAGGGCTGGCAGGCTATGTTACGCTACCGGGCCTCTCAGAGAGTAGAAAATCCGGCCATCAGGCTAAGCATCCAGCGGGATGATGGTCTGTGCGTGTGCACGATGCATACATCTCCACCCTGCCTCGAGGGTGAGGGAGAGGTATGCTACCGCCTGGAGCGTCTGCCGCTGCTGGAGGGAAGGTATTTGCTCTCGGCGGCGGTGTGCGACCATACCGGCATGGAGGTGTACGATCAGCGCACCGCACTGTATAAAGTGCGACAGACAGGCTATGGAGAACGATACGGACTGGTAAGCCTGGGTGGGGAATGGATATGGGATGGTCCGGAATTTACCCCCCCAACGGCTCCATACGCGAAAGCCGGGAGTAAGACGCTGGAGCGACGTTGGGGCAGCAAGGATGTGGAGATCACCGCCGTCTCTTTTTTCGACGCCGCCGGGGTGGAACGGCGTGTGTTTGAATCGGGTGAGCCGTGGGGCGTGCGGCTTTACTACCGTGCCGCCAGGCGTATCGAGAGGCCGGTCTTCGGTATGGCCATCCACCGCGACGATGGTGTCCACATATGCGGCCCCAATACCTGTTTCTGCGGCCTGGAGATCCCCTTTATTGAAGGCGATGGAGCTGTTTCCTATCGGGTGCCGGCGCTTCCGCTCATGGAAGGTACCTATCTGGTTTCTGTATCCTCCCACAACGAGGCCGACACAGTAATGTACGACTTCCACGACCGGCTCTACCCGTTCAAGGTGCATCGGTTCTCTACCGAAAGTGAGTCGGGCGGAGTGGTCGAACTGACAGGGAGCTGGCATTGGAAGCAAGTGGATAGCAGTCTGGCGTCCAGGCCGGACTGCAGACCCGGCGAGGCCCCTTAAGTGTGAATAACAGGAATTTGCCCGGGCGTATCTAGACCGGTCACCCGGAGAGCAAGAAGGTGATGGGCAGATGATAGAGCGACCATCCTCCTGCCGGGGGCATGTGCTGGTGGTCAGCCACGATGTGGTCGGGGAACGGATGGCCGGGCCGGGTATCCGCTACTCCAACCTGGCGCGGGTGCTGGCCCAACACTGCCCGACGACGCTGGCAGCGCCCGGCACGATAGAGTGTCCCGCGGGGGGCTTCGCGACCTGGCCATACCAGCCCGGACAATGGGAGACGCTCGCGCCGGCAGTGGAAGGGGCGCGCGCGATCCTGCTGTGCGGTGATGTGTTGGCCTGGTTCCCCGCGTTGGAGAGGTGCGGCATCCCGCTCATCGTGGACGGCTACGACCCGCACACGCTGGAGACACTGGCGATGCTGGCCGGCCATCCCGATCAGGAGCAGCGGCACGCCGATCGGGAGCGGATTTTGCAGATGCAGTGCCGCGCCGGCGATTTCTTCATCTGCGCCAGCGAACGGCAGCGCGATTGGTGGTTGGGCCTCCTGGAGGCGAACGGACGGGTCAACGCCCGCACGTACAACGATGATCCGTCGCTCCGACGGTTGATTGACGTGGTGCCGTTTGGTCTGCCCGCGCAGCCGCCGCGCCACACCCGGCAGGTGCTCAAGGGGGTGTGGCCGGGCGTCGCGCCGGAGGACAGGGTCGTGCTGTGGGGCGGGGGGCTGTGGCAGTGGCTCGATCCGCTCACGGCGATCCGGGCCATCGCGCGGGTGCAAGAGCAGCAGGGTGACGTGAAACTCGTCTTCCCCGGCACACGCCACCCCAACCCGATCGTGCTGGACATGCCGATGCGCCAGGCAGCCGTCAACCTGGCCGGGGAGCTGGGCCTGCTGGGTCGCAGCGTCTTCTTCGGCGATTGGGTACCCCGCGACGACTGGCCGAATTATCTGCTGGAAGCGGACATCGGTCTCTCGCTGCACTTCGACACGTTGGAGACGCGCCTGGCGTTTCGCAGCCGCATCCTGGACTACGTGTGGGCCGGGCTGCCGATGGTGGTCACGCGCGGCGACGCGACAGGCGACCTGGTGGCGGCGCGTGGGCTGGGCCTGGAGGTGGATTATCAGGACGTGGACGGCGTGGCGCAGGCCATTTTGACCCTGCTGAACGAGTCGCCTGGGGCGCGGGGGAAGCAGTTCGAGGCGGCGCAGGCGGAGCTGACATGGGAGCGGGCGGCGCGGCCGCTGGTCGAGTTTTGTTGCGCGCCGCGCATCGCACCTGACCGGGGGGACAGTCAGGCTGGAACTGTGGATGTGCCCCCTGATGGCAAATCAGTCAAACTTCAGGAGGAGCTGGAGCGCAGTGAGGCAGAAGTCGCCCGTCTGCGCGAGCTGGTGGCGGGATATGAGCGGGGGCGGTTTGTGCGCCTGATGAAATGGCTGCGGGGTCTTCAGGCCAGGAGGCCGGAGGGGGGAGATTGAAACACTGAGGGGTTATTTCGAGGCGCAAGGAGGTATCCTGCTGGCGTATCTCTTCGGCTCGCGCGCGGAGGGCAGAGCCGGCCCACAGAGCGACTACGACTGCTGCGCTGCGTTACCGCCTCAGCTACGAACCTGCCCGTCTGCTGAACGTGGAACGGGTAAATGAAGTGCCGGTGGAACTGAGCTACTGCGTCATTGCCCAGGGACGGCGAATCTATCAGCAAAGTGTGGCGGTGCGGGTGGAATTCGAAGCGCGCGTCCTCGGCCTGTACGGGGACTATTTACCCGTTTTGAGGCGTCAACGGCAAGAGATTTTAGAAGGAGGACAGCATGCGGCCGGAGTTCGTCGGAATCGAGAGGCGCTTAGACGAACTGAGCGAACGCTTGCGGAGATTAGAGGTACTCCGGGAGAAACCGCTGTCTGATTTTTATCAGGATGCGTAACTATTCAGCCCGGGTTGGTGTGGATACCCATAGGACACGGATTAACACGGATTTTTCTGGATTGATCCGTGCTGATCCGTCTCATCCGTGTTTATCCGTGTGCTAAAGATGCCAGGCTGAACAGTTACATTTGTGGAACACGTCCGTCGTTGGCTGAAAGCCAGAGTTGCGGAATGAGAGCCGGGGGGCAGATGAAAGCATCTGTGATCGTGCTGGCATGGAACGGAAGGGAATATCTGGAAGCCTGTCTGAGCGCCGTGTTTGCCCAGGACTACCCCGATTTCGAGGTGATCGTGGTGGACAACGGCTCCACGGACGGCTCGGCGGACTTTGTGGCGGAGCGTTTCCCGCAGGCGCGGCTGATCCGCAACGAGCGCAACCTGGGCTTTGCGGCGGGTAACAACGTGGGCCTGCGCGCCGCGACCGGGGACGTGCTGGTGCTGTTGAATCAGGACACCCAGGTGTGGCCGGGGTGGCTGGGGGCGCTACTCTCTGCTTTCGATGATGAAACGGTCGGGATTGCAGGGTGCAAGATCCTCTATCCAGATGGCAGGACTCTCCAGCATGCTGGAGGATACTTCGAATGGCCGTCAGGCCTGAGTTTTCACTATGGTGGTAACGAAGAAGACCAGGGACAATATGACACTGTGCGTGAGGTGGGGTACGTTACTGGCGCCGCTATGGGAATCCGCCGTGCCGTGCTGGAAACCGTAGGATGGCTTGACGAGGATTTCTTTCCCGGATATTTTGAGGATACCGATCTGTGTTATCGTGCCAGAGCCGCCGGTTACAAGGTTTTGTATATCCCCTCCGCTGTTCTAATCCATCACGAGTCGGCCAGCTTTGCCCGCACCTCTGTAGGAAAACCTTATTCAGTCTTTCGCGGACGCTGGCGCTTTATTCTTAAGCACTTCACACCGCAGCAGGTCATCAGTGAATTCATTCCCTTTCAGAAGTCCAGGCTACCCGTGATGGGAAAGATCGAGCTACGTGCGCTGGTCTTGAGCGCTGTAGACGCTTTGCTATTTTGGCCCGCCATTGCTCAGAGCCGCTGCCTGGGTTCTCAGGATACTTCTGTGGTGATCGAAGAGGTACGTTCATTATTGGATGAGGCTGTGCTGCAAGAGCGCAAGACATTCAGTTAGGACAGGGACGCAATGGAATCTCAGGGAAAACCATCAGACGAAAGTGGTAAGGATTTGATCACGCGCATGGAACAGGCGTGGCAGGTCACGGAGCGCCCTTTTGTGTCTAAGTTTCCCGTGCTCGGGCCGCTCATCGCGTGGTTCCGCGAGCGCTGGAACCGGGTCTCAACTCGTTGGTATGTGCTGGCGCTGCTTGAGCAACAGAACCATTTTAACCGGCTGCTGCTGGAATTAGCATATCAGGTCCACGCTATCCAGCGTAATATGTTGGACCTCGATCTACGGGTTCAGCAAGGATTCGAGGAACGCGATCGGCGCATCCAGGCCCGTTTCGAGATGATAGATCATCTGATAGCGCAACAGGCCGACCTGATCGCCGATCGCGGATTGAGCATCGCTGCACTGGCAGAGGGTATGGCTCACTTGAATGAACAGGTTATCGCTTTGCAACGGTGGACCGGTGTGCGCGACGATCCCTCCGCTCCAGGACAGGAAGGCACACCAGGAGGCCGCGCATGAGCGAATACCCACGCATTGCGGTATGCACAGCACAGATACCTTTTGAGTATGGAGGGGCCGAAATTCATGCCGACTCATTGATCCATGAGCTGAAAAAACGCGGCTATCCCGTTGAGGCAATCCGTGTACCGTTTCGCTGGTACCCTAAGGAAGAAGTGCTCAAGGGCTATCTTAGCTGGCGGCTGCTTGACCTGACCGAAAGCGAGGGCAGGCCGATTGATATTGTGATCGCCCTGAAATTCCCCTCTTTTGTCATCAGACACCCCCATAAAGTCGTGTGGTTGGTCCAACAGTTCAGGCAGGCTTACGAGCTTTTCGGCACACCACACAGTCACTTTCAGGACAATCCGTATGATCACCGCCTGCGTGAGATCATCCGCCGGGCAGATACTCAGACGCTGGCCGAGGCAAGGCGATTATTCACCACCTCGCGAAACCTGGCAGGGCGACTTGCCCGTTTCAATGGGCTGCAGGCATGCGTGTTACCATGTCCTCCTAAATTAGACGGGCTGTATCATTGTGATTCATATGGGGACTATGTTCTGGCCGTCAGCCGATTGGTAGGATGGAAGCGCAATCACCTGATCATCGAGGCGCTGGCCTATACACATACCCCCGCGCGCCTGTTGATCGCCGGACGTGGGCCAGAATTGCAGAACCTGCAAAAGCTGGCTTCTCAATGTGGCGTTACCGACCGGGTGGAGTTCCTGGGGTTTGTGCCAGATGAGCAGTTGCTGGACCTGTATGCTAACTGTTTTGCCGTCTTCTACGGACCAATGGACGAGGATTACGGCCTGGCGACCATTGAAGCCTTCAAATCACAAAAACCTGTCCTGACCTTCGACGATTCCGGCGGAGTGTTGGAGTACGTGGAAGACGGAGTTACAGGATATATCACCTCGACCAATGACCTGCATCAACTGGCTGCATGTATTGACCGTTTGTATTCTGACCGGGGATTGTGTCGTCAGATGGGCATGGCAGGTTTCGAGAAGGTACAGCCGATCACCTGGGACATCACAATCGCACAGCTACTGGGAAGGTAAGCCAATGAGTCGCCTGCGCCTCGCCTATTTCACCCCCCTGTCACCTTTGCGTACCGCGCTGGCCGATCACAGCGAGGGATTGTTGCCGTTGATCGCGCAGGAGGCCGATGTAGACATTTTCATTGATGAAGGCTATTCGCCTTCCAACCCCCACATCGTGAACTGCCTGAATATCTATCCATACCGGGAGTTTCCACGACGGGCTGCTGACTACGACCTGCCGGTCTACGTTATGGGAGATGATCTTACCTACCACGATTACATGCATGATTTCATGCGTGACTATCCTGGGGTCGTTGTTTTGCATGACACTGAATTCCAGCACTATTTTATCCAACGCACATGGGCGCGGGGCGATATGGCAGCCTATCAAGCTGAACTGGAATGGGCTTACGGGCCGTCATTGGCCGATGCGGTGATGACCATCGCCTGTGCCGGGCAGATTGACCGGGTACGGGGGCTATGCCCGCTGGTCGAGCGTCTGGTGGATTGGAGCCGGGGAGTGATCGTCTATAACGAATACGCACGCTGTGAGCTCATGAGCCGTTGTCCAGGCGCGCGTGTGCGTGCATTAAAGTACCATTTCTATCTGCCTGAAGGCTTCCCCGCTGAAGTAGATGTAGATGGCCTCCGAAAAAGATGGGACATCGAGGGTCAGTTCATCATTGGCACATTTGGCCTGTTCATCCCTGATAAGCGCATTGATGTATGTCTGCGCGCGTTCAAGCGCTTTCTGGCCGTCCGGCCAGATGCCCGATATATGCTTATTGGTCAGAATTCCCCTTACTATGACGTGCCAGGGATGATCCGGGACTATGGCCTGGGGGAATACGTGACGCTCACCGGATGGATGGACGCGCTGGAATTCACCCAACATTTGTTTCTGCCAGACATCGTGATTCATCTCCGGTATCCGCATATAGGCGGTACTTTGTACACACCTCTGCGCCTCCTGGGACTGGGACGTCCTACGATTCTGTCCGACATTGAGGTATTGATGGATCTTCCGGAGGGGTGCTGTGTCAAAATCGCCCCGGATGAATATGAGGAGGAGACATTGTTCGCCATGCTTTGTTACCTGGCCGAACATCCGGACCTGCGTCAAAAGATGGGCGAAAACGCCCGCCGCTTTATTCAGGAACATCACAATGTAGCGCGGATCGCGCGGCAACACGTCGAGTTCTTCGAGGAGGTGGTAGCCTCGCCCCCCAAACCATTCACCAGGCCGCCATCCCAGTTTTGGGATGAGCAGCTTGTACGGGAGAGTGCAGCCATCCTGGCCCGATGGGGTGTCTCTGATGTGGATGACGATTTGCTGCAACCGATAGCAGACGCTATTGCGGCGCTGTCGTGACGCCAGTTAAGTTGATAGGAGACAAGCATGACGACCGAAACGGACATTGCCACAGAGGAAGTAGCAGACGTGCTCCGGCAGCTTAAGCAGGAGATTCGCAGACAACACTTGCAGGATGAGATGGAATGTGCAGTGGGAGTAGTTGCCGCGCTGATACAGGCGCGCGAAGTCAGCCAGGTTAATCCCCATCAACCGATCGCCTGGCCGCACTGGCCTGAAGGATTATGGCCCAAAATTGTGGCATTGTTGCAAAAAGTGGTGCGGCGATTATTGCGCTGGTACATTAACCCATTGGTCGCAGAACAAAACCGCTTCAACTCTGCAGTCGTTACAGCACTTGATGCGCTGGCACGGGAGAATGCCCGCCTGCGCGATGAGGTGCGCATGCTGGCGGCACGCCAGGCGGATATGGCTACAGCTCAGGAACCTTACCGAATTCGGGAGCGATTATGGGACTGAAAGAATTACAACGTCATTGGAACAGGCTGGGGGAGATAGACCCGTTTTGGGCCGTCCTGACCGATCCAGAGAAGAGGGGACACAAATGGCAGCCCACCGATTTCTTCCAAAGAGGAGAAGAGGAAATTGACCAGATTATGGAGAAGATCGGAGCGCTGGGCATATATCTGGAAAGGCGCAAGGCGCTAGATTTTGGCTGTGGGGTAGGCCGGCTCACTCAAGCTCTTTGCCGCCATTTCCAGTGGTGCGCTGGCGTGGATATTGCGCCTTCTATGATTCAGGTCGCCCGGAAGTACAACCGCTATGGAAGGCGATGTCAATATTATCTGAATGAATCGGACGATCTCAAGTTGTTCGAGGATAACACTTTCGACTTTATCTATTCCGTCATTGTACTCCAGCACATCCATCCAGACTACAGCAGAAAATACATTCAAGAATTTCTCAGAGTTCTTGTCCCGGGAGGTATGGCCGTATTTCAGATACCGGCTGAGGAAATTGTGAGGCCGGCTGGACAGATGAAGGGTCAGCCCCTGCCGGACGGAGCGTTCAGGGCTGGTATTACCCCTGAAAAGCTTGCTCTGACCGCGAAAGCAGGAACACCGATCACAATTCGGGCACGGGTGAAGAACCTGGGTGATGTGGCCTGGCCAGCGTATGACCCTGCCGACCGTTACCCGGTCCAGATGGGTAATCATTGGCTATACGCTACAGGAGAAATGCTGGCAAACGACGATGGTAGAGCACAACTGCCTGTGACCGTTGCCCCTCAATCGGAAATTGTCCTCTCTCTTGTCGTGAACCCGCCCACTAAGCCAGGGAAATATATCTTGGAGTTGGATATGGTCCAGGAGGCAGTGGCCTGGTTTAAGGATAAGGGTTCTGCCACTGCGCGAATCCAGGTGCATGTGCGCTATGCTAATTTGATGAGCGCAGTTCGAGACCTGATTGAGAGGGTTACGCATAAAAGGGGCATATCTGCTTCTGAAGATCTGGCCTATTTCACCCCGCGGATGGAAATGTACGGCATACCCAGGGAAGAAATCATCCGTCTGGTGGAAGAGCACGGTGGTAAAATTGTAAAAGTGGAACCAGATGGCTGGGCAGGATATGACTGGAGTAGTTTCACTTACTACGTTGTCAAATCTTGAGGGATCTGTTTGCGTGTTATCACCCTGCTGAACACATTTCCCCCCGGGTACACCGGCGGCGCGGAAGTCTCCGCGTATCATACCAGCAAAGGCCTTCTGCAGGCAGGCCTGGAGTGCTCTGTGCTGGTTCTCAACAATCGCACTCCCTCGGCCACGGACGAATGGTACGAGTTGGGCAATCTGCCGGTCCATCGCGTGACCTTCCGCACCCGGCGGCGCACCCCGCTTTCCGACGTGTTTGATGCGCGCATCTACCGGGCCGTGCTGCGGGAATTGCGTCAGTTGAGGCCGGACATCGTCCACATTCACAACGTATCCGGAGCCACGCTCTCCCCTTACCTGGCCTGTCGTGCGGCGGGTGTCCCGGTCGTCAATACCCTACACGACTTGTGGCTGCTCTGCCCTAACAATATGCTCTACCGTCCCAACGCTTCCTTCTGTGACCCGGCATCCCCGGCCAGACGCTGCGGCAGTTGTTTCCGGCGCTACGATTTCTGGGGTCTCATTCCACACCGGCGCGCCGTCTTCGCTGCCCTCACATCTAACGTCAGAGCATTCATCGCGCCCAGCCGGGCCCTGATTCGGCAGTTGACGCGGGCTGGCTACGACGAGCGACGTTTCCGCTGGCTACCCTATGGCTTTGCCGATCACCCTCCCGCCCCGCCACGTCATCCGGCGTTGCGGCATATTGCTACTGACGCCAGAGAGCACCGGACAATCGTCTTCGCCGGAGGTGGCGTGGAGATCAAGGGCGCCAATGTCCTGGCAGAGGCAATCCCGCTGCTCTTACACCAGGTGGAACGGTTAAGACTCCTCATCGCCGGTGGTGGCGAGGAGCGTATCCTGGCGCGATTCCGCCAATATGCGCCGGCCGTCCAGGTTTTGGGGCCACTACCGTTTGACGAAATGCGCGCTCTCTTGCGTATGGCCGACCTGACGCTCGTCCCTTCGGTCTGGCATGAAAACTCGCCGGTGGTCATCTACGAAAGCTTCCAGCTCGGCAATCCAGTTGTCGGCTCGGAGTTCGGCGGGATACCGGAATTGATTGATCACGGTGAGACCGGCTACCTCTTTCCGGTCGGAGATGCTGCCGCGCTGGCCGATCAAGTCATCTTCCACTTCGCCCGCCCGGCGTATGAGCGACGACGGATGCGTCACCGGTGTGTGGAAAAAGCCCGTACTCAGCTCTCGCTGGAAAAACACATCACCGGGCTCCTTCTGATCTATCGCGAGGTGTCAGGTCTCTGATGCAACTGTTGCACGTGACCCATCAATACTATCCGGCCATCGGCGGCGCGGAGAAGTACATCACCGATCTGTCTGAAGAACTGGCGCGACGCGGTCACAGAGTAGACGTGTTCACCAGCCGCTCGGTAGACTACCATACCTGGCGCAACGAGCTGCCGCGCCGCGAACGGTTGAACGGGGTAAATGTCCATCGCTTCAGCGCTTTGCCGCGTACACCACTGGTATGGCGAGTGATGGAATACGGATTCCGGCATTACTGGCGCACGGGCCACCGCCGGTACGAGCCCTTGATCTTTCTAGGCGGGCCGGTTTGCCCTGGGATGTTTATGGCGATCTTGCGCCATGCACATCGGTATGACCTGATCCACATTAACAACCTCCACTACGCACAGGCTTTCACAGCCTATGTTGCAGCCCGTCTGTGCAATCTACCTATCATCATCACGCCGCACATCCACGCCGAACAGCGCGCTACCTACGATATAGGTTATCTGCAGACGATCCTGCGTGGCTGCGACGCGGTCCTGGCCGTGAGCCAGGGCGAGAAGGAGTTATTGAACACACAGAGATGGAATCGAGAGGTAGTCTTGGGTGGAAACGGCCTGAAATTGGAGCAGTTTCCCCCGTTAAATCCGTCAGAGAGTCGCGCGCGTTTTGGCCTGCCGGAGGACGGCTTCGTCGCCCTGTTCCTGGGGCGCAAAACCGAATATAAGGGCCTGGATGTTTCCCTGGAGGCTTTTTCTGCTCTGCGCCAGAGACGGCAGGATGTATACTTCCTGGCCGTTGGCCCGGAGACCGACTTCTCACGACGGTTATGGTCGCGCTATGCCGGACTGGATGGCCTGGTGGTACGCGGGGCGGTTCCGGACGATGAGCGACTGGCTGCCCTGGCGGCCTGCGACGTGCTGCTCCTGCCTTCAACAGGGGAGGCTTTTGGCATCGTCTACCTGGAAGCCTGGGCGTATCGCAAACCGGTCATTGGCGCCCGCATCGCTTCTGTCGCCTCTATTGTCGAGGATGGGAAAGATGGGTTTTTAGTGCCTCCTGGTCAGCCGGAGCTTCTGGCAGAGCGATTATCTCAGATGGCAGATCATGTGCATCTGGCACAACAGATGGGGGAACAGGGATACCTCAAGCTCAAGCAGCGCTACACCGTCGAGCGCATCGCGGATATCGTGGAAGGCACCTGCGCTCGTGTACTGCGACGGCGGCGCACATTACATGGAGCCAGCGTATGCGTGTCAGCCTGATCGCGCCAGATTTAACTGCTTATTACACGGTCGCGCGAAATGTATGTGAGCAGGCCCGTTTCTTTCAACGACGGGGAGACGAGATACGCGTCTACCTGCCTCCGCAACCCGGGGTCGCATTAGAGAGGCGAAACATCTTTTGCCCCAACACGGTGGACGTGTGGATAGGGGCGAAAAATCTTTCGTCGTCTGATCAGGACGAATATTTTGCCCGCTCCGATCTGTACGTCTACCACTGCCCGGTGCGCTATCCCTTGCTTGAGAGTATACGCGAGATCGAGCGAGGAGCGGTCATCCTGTGCGGCTACGGGGATGCGCTGCTGGCAGACCTGGCCCCGTATGCCGATCTGATCACACTCCCTGACCCGATCACGGCAGCACGGCTGGTGGAGCGTGGCGGCTGTGAGCCGGAGAGGGTTGGAGTATTGCCCTATGCGGTTGTCTGGAGGCCAGATGCTCCTCTCCCCAAAGACACGGAGCTGGTACGCCGGTATAACCTCGAGGGCCGGCAGGTAGTACTGTCCGGTCCACTGGCGGATGCAGAGAAGCAGGTGGATGTGTTAATCCAGGCGCTGGCTTTGGTTAAACAACAGATACCCGGGGTCGTGTTGATGTGGCTGGGCAGCATCTCACGTGATCTGACCGACGCTATCGTGCCCGGCGCAGTGGAGGATACAGCGCCTTACCACAACCTGGCAGACGTATATATCTCCCTCGCTCCAGGGGATACCCTGGATATCTCGCTGCTGGAAGCGATGGCAGCAGGCAGACCGGTCATCGCCAGCCGCGGTCCGGTATCTGCATGGGCTGTCGGAGCAGACGGTTTATTCTTTTCATCTGGAGAGGCCACAGAGCTGGCGGATTGTATCATGCGGGTATTGACCGAGGACGTGCTGTGTGGTAAATTAGTGCGAAACGGGTTGGCGCGGACGCGGGAATTCTCACATGAGGAATATACCAACCGCTGGGCACGTTTGGTGACACAGGCTATGGCCTGGTTGCCGGTGTATTCCTGGTACACTTACCTGTATCCGCGTTCGGCGCAGCCGATGGCCGGTGACATGGAGAATGATCAGACCGCTGAAGAAAGCCTGATGGAAGCGCTGAAACGCCTGTACTCCACCGCCGACGTGATGTTGCGGGACTACCGGGTGCGCTCGCGACTGCCGCTGATTGGGCCTGTGGTAGCCTGGCTGCGCCGCAACCTGACCTCACATCTGCGCGAACCGTATCTGGACCCGATGTTTGAGCGACAGGTGACATTCAATCGGGAAATGGTGCGGGTGCTTGAGCGAATCATCAAGGAAAAGGGTGCCTCGGAAGGATGAGCAACTCCGCCCTTCACTCCTTGAAACTACTGCAGATCGCCGGAGAGGGTTATACCATCCGCTGCTATGTCCGCCCGGCTTCAGACGACGCAAAAATCGTCTACGAAGTGATGTCTAACCCATACTACCAGGATGCCCGATCTCTGCTGGATGAAGGCGCGGTAGTGATTGACATAGGCGCACATATCGGTGCGTTCACCCTCTCCTGCGCTGCACTGGGCGCGCGCGTTCTCGCACTGGAGCAGCTGCCCGAAAACTATGACCTGCTCACAGCGAACGTGCGCCTGAACGGGTTCCAGGCACAGGTCAAAACGCTCCGTGCTGCTGCCTGGTCGTCCGCTGGCGAACACCCACTCCGCATTGCCAGTGACAGCACCGGCGGCAGTGGTTTCTACTACGGGGGAGAGAAGGCGGTCGAGATTGGGGTGCCTTGCATCCGACTGGACGAATGGATGGATGATGAGGGGGTCACATGCTGTAACCTGCTCAAACTCGACTGTGAGGGCGCGGAGTTCGAGATACTGAGTGTGCTGAGTCAGCCGTTCTGGCAGCGCATTCAGGCGATTGTGATGGAGTACCATCTCTTTGGAGGCTACTCTATAGCACAGCTTCACTCGCTCATCGCCGGCCAGGGTTTTGCCGTGATGATCCAGCCTACAGAAGAAGTGGGTGGTGTGGTTGGGTTCCTCCTTGCAATTCGACCAGCCAGTTTCTCACCGCTCATCCTCTCACCTCTGGAGATCAGCCAGGCCGACTCACCGTTGACCCGCCTCCCCGTGGTGGGTTCGCTGTGGCGCGCGCTGCGGCGTCCCATACACGGCCTGGTCGTATATTACCTTAACCAACTGGTTGCGGCGTATAACCGGCAGTCCCGGCGCACCTCTATCTACCTCCGCATGCTTAACCAGGGTAAGCAGCAGCCAGACGTTTGATACACTCATAGCCTGCCAGGAGGAAATTATGGTGAAAGGAAAATTGTTGTGCCTGGCATGGATGACCGCTCTATCAATCTGTGGTGCCGTTGCGCTGCTGTGGCTCCCAGGCGTGTACACAACCCGCGCTATGGGCACTGACACCTACACGGTCTACTATGTCGCGCCGGGAGGCAACTGTGGCAGTGGGGTGGTCCCCTGTTACGGAACGGTGCAGGCCGCCGTAGATGCAGCCGATGCACCCGGAGAGGTGATCAAAATTGCTGCCGGCGTCTACACAGATATTCACGCCCGTGCCGGGGTCACCCAGGTCGTCTACCTCAGCAAAACCCTGGTCATACAGGGCGGCTACACGACCTCAAATTGGACCACCCCGGATCCAAAAGCACACCCTACCACACTCGATGCCGGGGGCCGGGGGCGCGTATTATATATTACGGGCGCTATCAGCCCGACGATCACAGGCCTGCGCATAGTCGGGGGTGACGCTAAGGGATTGGGCGGCCATACCGCTGAAGGTTATATGGGAGGGCTCGAGATCTTTGACGCAGGGGGCGGCGTTTACGCCGTTACAGCAACGGTCACGCTCCAGGACAATTCCATACTCGGTAATCGGGCCAGCGTTGGTGGTGGTCTCTACGCAGGCAGTAGCGCGGCTATAATCAGGAATAACGCTTTCACATCCAACATTGCGACCTACCAGGGAGGGGGCATACTCCTGAACGAGTGCAGGGCGACCCTGGAGGGCAATGCTGTCATAAGCAATACGGGCGGCTACGGTGGCGGCGCATATCTGATGACGGATCACAGTGTGCTGAGTGGGAACACATTTTCCCTCAATGTGGCCTCCGACGGCGGCGGGGGCATTTACATGCACCTCAGCACAACTACAGTCAGTGGCAACCAGTTCTCGGACAACTCAGCCCGCTACGGTGGCGGGGTGCATCTGGCGGCCAGTGATGCTGTTCTCAGGGGCAATGACCTTCGTTCCAATTATGCAACATGGGACGGCGGAGGAGCATGCCTGAGCGGAAGCGATTCTGTGCTCCGGGAGAATACCTTTGTGAACAATCGGGCCGGGCGTAGTGGCGGCGGCCTCTCTTTGTTCTATAGCGAAACCGAACTGATCAACAATATCGTGGCCGATAATCAGGCCACCGCTGGCGGGAGCGGGTTATTTGTGCAGGCCTCCTCAGCACGTATGCAGCATACCACCGTTGCCCGCAACCAGGGCGGTGATGGCAGCGGGATATACGTGACCGAGGAGGCGGACTGGTTCGGCTTTTTTGCAAGCACGGTCGCTCTGACTGACACGATCATCGCCGGTCAGAATGTTGGCATCTTCGTAACAGCCCGGAATACGGCCACGCTGGAGGCCACGCTCTGGGGCAGGGGAGGATTGGCCAACCAGGCCGATTGGGGAGGCATGGGCCGTATCATCACGGGCACACACAATTACTACGGTGACCCCGCTTTTATATGTGCCAACCCCTCGTGTCCTGCCCCTTACCGTATCCACTATTACAGCCCGGCGATAGATGCAGGGATAGAGAGCAACGTCAACATAGACATAGATGGGGAAGCAAGACCCACCGGCGCAGGTTACGATCTGGGAGCGGACGAGTACCACTACACACCCGTCTCAGAGAATGAGAGACTGGTGTTATCATTCTATTACCCCTGGTACGAGTCACTCTCCTTCTGGTCCGCCCCCTTTTTAGCCGACCGCCCTATCTTCCCTTACACCTCTGATGACCCTGCTGCTATCTCCCGTCATATTACCTGGGCAAGAGAGGCAGGGCTGGATGGATTCATCGCCTCGTGGTGGGGATGGGAAAATACCTTCATAGACGGAAATTTTTACCGGCTTTTGGATTCCCTGGATGGCACCCCCTTACGTGCAACAATTTACTTTGAGACATGGAGCAACCCCCACTTCGATTCACCTGCCAAGATCGTGGCCGAACTTAAATATGTTCTGGACCGCTACAGCAACCATCCGCATTTTCTCAAGTGGGAGGGGCGTCCGGTTATTTTTCTGTACTCGGTGGACAGCGTCGCTCCCAATTACCCCGGCACGCCATATAGCAAGTGGCAAACCGTCGTGAATGCGCTGCGTGCTGAGGGGTATAACCCATTTCTGATTGCTGATTCCACCAATACCACCTATCTGAATTTGTTCGATGGTCTGCACACTTATTTCGCACTCCAGAGCCCTGCCGTTTACAAAGATGTTTCATGCCAGGCTCACAGGGCGGGCAAACTCTGGGCAGCGAACTTCTATCCTGGATTCGACGACTCTAAACTCTACTGGCGTGACCCTTATCACCTGGTTATCCCGCGCAACAACGGCCGAACCTACTCCGAGACATTCGCGGTCGCTCTTCAATCGGAGCCGGATTGGCTTGTCCTGACCAGCTTCAACGAGTGGTTCGAAAACACCCACATCGAACCCGGCGTGATGTACGGCTACGATTATCTGCTGCAGACCGCTCGCCTGGCCGCTCAATTCCACGCCTGGCGCGCCTTCCCCACGCTCTACGTGAACCCGGCCTACTCCGGCCCGGCCGATGGCTCCTCCGCGCGGCCTTTCCGCACGCTCACAGAGGCGCTCATCGCTGCCGCTGACGGCGCCACGCTCCACTTAGCCGGCGGCGTCTACACGGGCACCTTTACCCTGACGCGCAGCGCCACCCTGGTCGGCGGCTACGACCCGGCCACCTGGACGCGCGACGCAGACGCCCACCCCACCATCCTGCGCGGCAGCGGCAGCGGCCTGGTCGTCCGTGTGCTGCCCGATCCCTGCTATCCCCTTCCGCGCGTTGTGTTGGATAGCATCATCGTTACCGGCGGCAATGCGGACGCCGTTTCCCCATCCGGCGGGGGTATTTACGTGCAGG
>Ga0124943_1145870_pt1 | contig 19010 bp, 9 predicted proteins | sample YNPNP_0700MetaT_FD_92943 | JGI IMG/M metagenome (GOLD analysis project Ga0124943, IMG submission 92943) | Anoxygenic and chlorotrophic microbial mat microbial communities from Yellowstone National Park, USA - YNP NP_0700 MetaT (Metagenome... ... | reverse complement strand
ACATCTCAGTAGCCGGAGGAAGCGTGAACCACACCCGTAGTAGCGGCGAGCGAACCGGGTGCAGCCTAAACCGCGTGCGTGTCCAAGGGAGCAGCCGTTGCGCACGCGGGGTTGGAGGACGAAAAAATGCCAGTTGCTTTGCCAGGGGGGTGACGACCCCCGGCCAATTATTAAGTGTTGGAACTGGTTCCAGCTTCGGTATGCAGCTGCGGCCTCCAAGGAAGGGGCAAAGAAAGTGATAAAGGCTCTTGAGGCTACAATTTCTGACGCAATAGACTACAGATGGGCAACGACGAAAGAAGAAATTCTCAATGCCATGAGAAGAGAGTTTGTAACAAGGGATGTTTTTGAGGAAAGGATAAATGCCTTGAAGGCTGAACTTGAAGGCAAGATAGCGAAAATAGACCAGAAACTCAATTTTCTGATAATTCTCATGTTTATAGCCCTTACGCTAATGAACCCGGTGGTTGCTGAGATACTGAAGAGATTGCTGAAATTGTGATGGTTTATCTTGCGCCTGATTTGTTGCGACCTTAAAAAAGTTTACAAGCCTAGGGAGGATAAAAAATGCCAGTTGCTTTGCCGGTAGATGTTTATGAAGTGCTGGAGATGGGATTTGGCAAGGAAGGAGCAAAGAAAGTGATAAAGGCTCTTGAGGCTACAATTTCTGACGCAATAGACTACAGATGGGCAACGACGAAAGAAGAAATTCTCAATGCCATGAGAAGAGAATTTGTAACAAGGGATGTTTTTGAAGAAAGGATAAATGCCTTGAGAGTTGAACTTCTTGGTAAGACTGAAAAAGACAAATCGGAACTTTTAGGCAAAATAGAAGCTCTTTACGAAAAAACCGAGAAAGACAAAGCTGAACTTGAAGGCAAGATAGCGAAAATAGACCAGAAACTCAATTTCATGATAATTCTCATGTTTATAGCCCTTACGCTAATGAACCCGGTGGTTGCTGAGATACTGAAGAGATTGCTGAAACTGTAATGAGTTGTTTTGCGCCAGTGCTTTGCAATAGGAGCGACAGGCTGGTTGCTCCTAACTGTAATTAAGGAGGTATAAGTCGCCATGGAGGAAAAAGATCTGCTCCAGGAAAAAACTTCTCAAGAAGACGCCTTTATTGAGGCAAAGGAAGTTTATATCAAGACCGACCGAACCCAGGGCAACATGGTTATCCTCAAAGAGCGCGAAGATTCGCCCTATTATTTCATGATGTTTGTGGGAGACGCTGAAATTACAGCAATCGCCAAGGAAAAGGGCTTCGTAGAACCAAAGCGTCCGCTTACTCACGATCTTTATCTGTCAATTCTCCATCAGGCTGGGGTTAGTTTTGAAAAGATAGAAATCTACGATGTGCGTGAAAATACATTCTACGCCAAGGTTTATGCTCGTATTAACGGTGAAGAAAGAATATTTGATAGCCGTCCAAGCGATGCGGTTGCACTGGCACTTCATGAGAGTATCCCTATTATGGTAAATAGAAAACTTCTCCACCGGGAGTTGACTCCTGAAGAGATGAAAGCCTATGAGGAACTCATCAAAATGGTGAAATTTTAAAAAGCCGAGAGAGCGGAAATTATGGCAAAAATTTATGACGATATGATTTACAACACTCTGGGTATAAAACTTCCCGATAGCTATCTAAATTTTCTTAATGCCCATTTTAAAGATCTTGATGATGATCCATCAAATCATTGCTGTTGGAAATCAGGGTTCGGAAGTGTGTCTTTTGTGCTCGGAACAACTCAAGCCTTTAGAGACCAATTTAAAGATTTCCCCAAAGATCTTGTGGTAATCGGGTATATTGGTCCTAAGAAAATTTTGATAGATCATCAGGAAACGGAAATTGATGTGTTTGTGGCACTTAATGGAGCAACTTCTGAAGTATTCTACGTTGATACGTTTGGCACAATAGAAAAGGTGGCTGATTCTTTCGATTTGTGGGTTGATGGATTTATTGCCTGGATGAGCGATAAACCCAAACCCGCCAGCAAGTTTAGTTTATCCAGGTTTTTGGAGATAATAAAAGGCGCTAAAAAGAGGGAAAATAATGGACGTTAATGTGGTCATTGCCGGAGCTGCTGGAGAAGGTATCCAGACAGTAGGATCAATTTTTTCCAAAGCAGCGGCTCGATGTGGCTTTGCTGTTTTTTCCTGGCAGGAATACGAGTCACGTATAAGAGGGGGACTTAACAGCTATTCCATTCGAGTTTCTACATCGGTGAGAAATGCTCCCAGACGTGATGCTGATGTGTTACTACCTCTTAGAAAGGAGGCTCGCGCAAAATACCGATCCTGGTTGAACCCTCGTGGTTTGTTGATAGCCGACGAAAGAGATGATACCGACGATGTGACGGAAATATTTGTTCCTTTTAGTAAACTCGCCCGTGAAAAATGGCAAAATCCAATTTATTCAAACACTATTGCTGTTGGAGCTTTGTGGTCAGTTATAGGTGGCGACTTTGAGGTGTTGCAGTTAGCAATTGAAGATGAATTTAAAGGCAAAGCAGAAAACATAATAAAATCCAATATAGAAGCTGCTAGAGATGGTTACCTTTTTGCGGAACAATCCTGTCAGGGAATATGCTCCTGGAAACTCGAAAAACGAATAGAGGCAGGGCAACCACATAGGGTTGCTCCTACAATAATAGCAGGTAATCCTGCTATCGCTTTGGGAGCTGTCAAAGCGGGATGCCGTTTTATGGCGGCCTATCCCATGACTCCCGCCACAGGCATTATTACTTTTCTTGCTCAGCACAGAAAGGAATGTAAGGTTTTTACAGAACAGGCTGAAGACGAAATTGCCGCCATAAATATGGCTATTGGTGCTCAATTTGCGGGAGCGAGAGCTATGACGGCCACCTCCGGTGGTGGGTTTTCTCTGATGGTCGAAGCCTTAAGTCTTGCCGGCATGGTGGAGGTGCCGGTTGTTGTTGTGCTTGCTCAAAGGCCTGGCCCAGCAACGGGACTTCCAACTCGAACGGCTCAGGGAGATCTTCTTTTTGCTGTCCATGCAGGACACGGAGAATTTCCTAGAGCCGTGCTGGCTCCTTCCGATCCTTACGACGCTTTCCACAAAATGGTTCGCGCTTTCAATCTAGCAGATAAATACCAAATGCCTGTTATTGTCATGACCGATCAGTTCTTAGCGGATTCTCAATTTTCAATATCAAATTTCGATGTAAATTTGGCAAAGACGGCAGGGCAACCACATAGGGTTGCCCCTACAATCGCTTCACCTACAGAATTTTCCACCTATAAACGCTATGCACTTACCCCTTCTGGGATATCACCGAGGCTTTATCCGGGGCAAAGTAAGCATCTTGTTACTGCGGACAGTGATGAACATGATGAGGAAGGACACATTACGGAAGATCTGGAAGGTGTAGCTGTGCCAATGATGGAAAAACGTCTCAGAAAATTGAAAGCCCTTCGTGAGGAGATAAAACCTCCCGAAAAATTCTTCATGGAAGATGATGTGGAAGAAGTTTTTGTAGGATGGGGAAGTACAAGAGGAGCTATTTTTGAAGCGGTGGAAATGCTAAGAAAAGATGGAAAGCGAGTTGGTGCACTGCACTTTACGGAACTCTGGCCACTCCCAGAGCTTTGTCCACTTGAAGATTTTTTCCCACAGAAGGCCACAATTACCGTTATTGAACAAAACGCCACGGGACAATTTGCCACCCTTCTAAAGAGAGAGTTTCCCATCGGTAGCATTAAAAACATGCTTTTTTACAACGGCTTACCAGTTACAGCTCAGGATATAAGGAGAAGTTTTTATGGTCGAAATTAGCGACTTTTATTCCGAAACGGCTATTCAATGGTGCCCCGGGTGTCCAAACCATGTAATTTTGAACACTCTTAAAGAAGCTCTTGTGGAACTTGGAAAAGAACCTCATGAAATTTGCCTTGTTTCCGGGATAGGGCAGGCGGCAAAGCTTCCACATTATATGAAGTGTAATTTTTTTAACGGCTTGCATGGTAGGGCACTTCCTGTGGCTACAGCGATTGCTGTTGCTCAGCCTAATCTTACTGTTATCGTCACAACGGGCGAAGGTGATTGTTACGGCGAGGGAGGAAACCATTTTGTTCATACTCTGCGCCGTAACCCGAATGTTACCCTCTTTGTTCATAACAATTCGATTTATGCTCTTACCAAAGGACAGGCTTCTCCAACTACACCGACTGGAGAAAAACGAAGTCTTAATCCTGGAGGAGTAGCCCAGCCACCACTTAATCCTCTTGCTATGGCCATTATCCATAACGCTGCTTTTGTGGCTCGAGCCTTTGCGCTTGATCGAGAACAATTGAAAACAATCATGATTGAAGCTATTCAATGTAAAGGATTTTCTTATGTGGATATCATTCAGCCCTGCATTACCTGGGATCCAAGACCATTAGACTGGTTTAGAAAGAACGTCAAACGCTTAGATTCTTCTCACGATCCAACCGATATGAAAAAAGCTCTTGATGCGACTATGCTTCCAACTCCGCCAATTCTTACAGGCATTTTCTTTAAAGACGGCACTCGTCCTGTGTTTGGGGAAGATTTTTTCCTGGAAACAGGCTTTTCATCTCTTACAGAGCCGCCTTTTCCCTCCACTGAAGATGTTATGGGAATATTAGAAAAATTTCGGTAAAGTTAGATTTCGATTTTAATTTTAAAACTTGTTCAGAGAGGTGAAGACTATGCCGATTGATAAAGGAATAAAAATCTTGCTCGTAGAAGATTCCAAGATGACCCGCCGCATGGAATGTAAGGTGTTGAATGATCTTGGCTTCAATAACATTGTAGAAGCCGACAATGGCGATCACGCTATATCTCTTTTGGCTAAACATCCTGATGTTGGAATGATCATTAGCGACTGGAACATGCCCGGGATGGGCGGTATTGAGCTTTTAAAATGGGTTAGGCAGCAGGAACAATATAGGGATCTTCCCTTTATTCTGGCTACAGGAAGAGCTCAAAAGAAGGAAGTAGCTGAAGCATCGGAAGCTGGGGCAAGCAATATTATTTCCAAGCCTTTCGCTCCACCAGAACTTTTAAAAGTCATTGAACAAACCTTTTCAGGAAAAACTCTTCAATCTCTTTCCAGTGAAATTCCAGAAAGAAAACCTGTGCTGGATAGCACCGGAAAGCCAATTCTTAATATTGCTCACATACAGATTACCGACCATCTTACTTTAGGCGTTGCAAAGCATTTGGTTGATACGGGGAAAATTGCCCCTAAGCATTTCGCATCTCTCCAGACTGTCTGCATGACGAGCTGGAATCCTGTTAAGGAAGCTCTGGAGCAAGGCACGGTTGATGGAGCATTGGTTCTTGCTCCCATAGCAATGGATCTTTTTGCATACAACGTTCCCATAAGAGTTGTGCTCCTTGCTCATAAGAACGGAAGTATCTGCGTTCGTAAAAAGGAGCCTATAAAATCTCTTGCTGAGTTTTTCAAAAACAAAACTTTTTGTATCCCTCACGAACTATCCATCCATCACATTATTTCGCACATATTCATGAAAGAACTTGGGCTCGAGGCGGGAATTGCCGGAAGTCGTGAAGGAGACTTTTTCTACGAAGTGGTTCCACCCGTAAAAATGCCTGAGTTTCTTAAGATGAATCCTGAAGCCAGCGGCTTTATGGTGGCTGAACCCATTGGAACGAAGGCTATAGCAGAAGGAATTGCGGAACAGATCTTTCTTTCTGCAGAAATCTGGCAAAACCATCCTTGCTGTGTGGTGGCTTTTCGGTCGGAGATTATAGATGAATACGGAGAAGCTGTAGAAGAGTTTGTCAGGTTGATGGTTGAAGCGGGAGACCTTATAAGCAAAAAGCCGGAAAAAGCAGCAGAAATCGGAGTTTCTTTTTTGGATCCTCAGAAAACCCTCGGTCTCAAAGTGCCCATACTTAAAAACGTGCTAACGGAAACTCAAGGTATCAAAACGGATGATCTTCGCCCGGACGTTGATGCGCTTGGCAAGATGCTTTCCTATATGAAAGAAAATATGGATATGGATCTTGCCGTTGATGTGCCTTCATTTGTGGATATGAGATTTTCCGATACCGCATACAGGCAGGCCAGCGGATATATTCCAAGACCATCTCGGATGTTGGATATTAAAGCACTTATTGCCAAGATTTCTCAGGATATTCAGGAAGCCCGTGTTTCTGCGAAAAGCTTTCTTGGGCAAGAGGGGAAATATCTAATCTTCCACCTAAATGATCAGCAATACGGCGTTGATGTCCTGCATGTTAAGGAAATAGTCGGCATAATACCTATTCGTGAAATTCCTCAGGCGCCTTCCTTTGTAAAGGGCGTTATTAATCTGCGGGGCAAGGTCATTCCTGTCGTTGATCTTAGACTTAAACTTAATATGCCGGAGACGGCTTACAATGAGAGAACATGTATTGTGATTTTGGAAATTCCTCTTGAACGTGGTGTATTCCATGTTGGCGTTGTGGTGGACACAGTATCCCACGTAGAAACTATAAAAGCTCGTGATGTGGAACCACCTCCAAGGTTTGGGGCCGGTGTCAGTCTTCCTTTTGTCAGAGCTATAGCAAAATCCAACGGACATGTTAAAATACTTCTTGATGCTGTGCATCTTTTTGAAAAGGCTGAGCTGGAAAGGATTTCGGCTTCTCAAGGATAAACGAAATGGATAAAACTCTTTTCCTCTGTGTTCTCTGTGTGCTCCGTGGTTAGATCCTTATCTTTTGAAACTGTGTCGCAATTCAATGTGCGTTTATGTAGGGGAGGCATTCCCATGAGGTGACAGCCCTTTCTGTCATTCCGAGGCACGACGTGCCGAGGAATCTCGGGCAGGCACAGGGGCCTGCCCCTACAGGGGGTGCCGTATAGGAGAGACCCGCTGAAACGGGACGTCGCCCCTACAATGAATGATCCTGTGAATGTGATTATGACACAGTCTGTTTGCCACAGAGAGCACAGAGTTTTTTTCTTTACAAAAATAAACGAAATGGAGACGGTTTGAAGCGGTGAAAAAGGGAGATGAAGTTATCCTCAGGATCGAAAGCCTTGCCTACGGTGGAGCAGGAATAGGGCGAGTAAACGGAGCGGTTGTTTTTGTTGAACGAGCATTTCCCGGGGCGCTGGTTCGAGCGTTAGTTCTGCGGAAAAAGAAGGATCATTTTCTCGCAAGAATTGCTGAAGTGCTGGAACCATCGCCTTGGGAACGAGAACCTTTCTGCATGCACGAAAGTTACTGCGGAGGTTGTATCTGGCAAAGGCTCGATTATTCAGCTCAGATCGAGTGGAAGTCAAGACAGGTGGAAGAATCTCTTAGCCGTATTGCCGGCCTGGAAAAGGGTAGGCACGTAGGCCTACCGGGCAGGCACATAGGCCTGCCCCTACTTCTGCCTATAGAACCATCGCCTTTGACTACCTACTATCGTAACAAAATGGAATTTACCTTTTCTGCAAGACGGTGGTTTAGACCTGATGAAATTCAAAATTCTCAAAATCAAGGGAAGTGCAGGCCCGCCGGCCTGCCCCTACAGGACTGTGGGCTTGGCCTTCATGTTTATGGAGCTTTTGATCGGGTTTTTGATGTTGAAGAGTGTTTTCTTGAATCGCCAGAATCGGTTGACATTCTTAAAACTGTGAGGTCCTTTTGTAAGGAAAGTGGGCTTCCCGCCTACAGTATCTATGATCACAGCGGTTTCTGGCGGTTTTTAGTGATAAAAGAAGCCAAGCATACGGGGGAGCGGCTGGTTCATATCATAACCAAATCCCATCCTGACGCTGAAAAAGCTATTGAGGCGTTAGCAAAGAGCCTTGAGGAGCTGTGTAAGTCTGCTGGAATCACTATTACAACCCTGGTTCATTCCACAAACGACCAAAAATCCCAGGTTGCTGTAGGAGAAAATTCCAGAATCATCTGGGGAACGGGAAGTATAACCGAACGGTGTTTACACATTAACCTGGCAATTTCGGCTAATTCTTTCTTTCAGACCAATCCCTTTGGAGCTGAAAAACTTTATTCGAAAATCATCGAGTGGGCAAATCTTTCTGGATCTGAAGAAGTCTGGGATCTTTACTGCGGCACTGGCTCTATTGCTCTTCTCCTGGCAAAACAGGCAAGGTTTGTTATAGGCGTAGAACTAGTAGAAGATGCAGTAAAGGATGCCCAAAAAAACGCTGCCGCAAATGGCATAGAAAACTGTATTTTTTATGCAGGAGATATAAAGGACGTGATTAAAACTTTGGCACATCGTACTCCTCAGATTGTGGTTACAGATCCACCTCGAGCGGGTATGCATCCCAAGGTTGTTAAGGCTCTCCTTCAACTTGCTCCCCCCAGGATTATTGCTGTTTCATGCAATCCTACAACTTTGGCCAGAGATGTTGGATTGCTTATGGCAAAATACCGCATTAGAGCAGTTCAACCTTTCGACCTGTTCCCTCACACGCCCCATGTTGAATGTCTCGTGGATCTGGAGCTACGTTAGGATGCGTCTTTTACGTAAAAAAATCCTTTAAAACCTATTTGGTCCGCCCAGCCATAAGGATCTCCCCCGAATTCTAAAAGACCGTCCTCCGATACTGATACAGGGAAATAGGTTATGACGATAGGTATAGGATGCTCCAACGTAATGTAAGTTTGGTCTGATTTCTTCAGGTATGTATCAATTCGTGCCGCCTTTTTAGGGTTGTCTCTTTCAAGTATTTCTTTTGCCAGATCCAGAGCTTTTTCAACTCTCACACATCCATGGGATATTGTTCGAGATGCCCGTTTGAATAGGTGCTGTTCTGGCGTGTCGTGCAGAAAGAAGCCGTAGGGATTGTCGAACAAAAACTTGACTTTCCCCAGGGGATTTTTGCCTCCTGGAAGTTGATAAAGTCTTGCCGGTTCAAGCATTACAAATCCTTGTTTTTGGAAGAAAAATTCGTCATCTCCCGCCTTTTCTTTGAGTTCAACACGTATACGGTCTGGGACATACCATCTAGGGTTTATCACTACGGATTTGATTTCGCTCACAAGCGGCAAGGTATTATTCCATCTTACAATCTTACCCCGAATTTTAATCTCTTTTCCATCACCTCGTCCAACGATGACTTTATGCCGAGATATAAGCTTGCCGTCAGCGTAATATTCCAGGGAAAAAGTTGGAATGTTCACCCATATAAATTGGTTGTACAGCCTGAAAGGAGCTTCTTCTATCCCTTCAAGAGTCACTCGAATCCACTTGAGTTTTTCTTCGTAGGGTATATTCATCTTTTCGACGGTTTTCGGTCCTACTGTTCCGTCAGGTGTTACGAAATGAGTTCGCTGAAAATCCATAAGAGCCGTCCTCGTTTTTTCATCTAAGACCCCTGTTGCCGTGCCTTTCATGTATCCCTCTTGGATAAGCCTTTTTTGAACTGTTGTGACGGCTTGCCCATGAGAGCCTGGTTTGAGTTTTTCAGGAATACTCACGATAATCTGGGACGATTTGGCGAGATCTTCATACTTACTCACGGCATCTTTTAGGGGCAACCCATGGGTTGCCCCTAAAAGATGCCGTGAGTAAGTATGAAGATCTCGCCAAATCGTCCCAGATTATCGTGAGTATTCCTGAAAAACTCAAACCAGGCTCTCATGGGCAAGCCGTCACAACAGTTCAAAAAAGGCTTATCCAAGAGGGATACATGAAAGGCACGGCAACAGGGGTCTTAGATGAAAAAACGAGGACGGCTCTTATGGATTTTCAGCGAACTCATTTCGTAACACCTGACGGAACAGTAGGACCGAAAACCGTCGAAAAGATGAATATACCCTACGAAGAAAAACTCAAGTGGATTCGAGTGACTCTTGAAGGGATAGAAGAAGCTCCTTTCAGGCTGTACAACCAATTTATATGGGTGAACATTCCAACTTTTTCCCTGGAATATTACGCTGACGGCAAGCTTATATCTCGGCATAAAGTCATCGTTGGACGAGGTGATGGAAAAGAGATTAAAATTCGGGGTAAGATTGTAAGATGGAATAATACCTTGCCGCTTGTGAGCGAAATCAAATCCGTAGTGATAAACCCTAGATGGTATGTCCCAGACCGTATACGTGTTGAACTCAAAGAAAAGGCGGGAGATGACGAATTTTTCTTCCAAAAACAAGGATTTGTAATGCTTGAACCGGCAAGACTTTATCAACTTCCAGGAGGCAAAAATCCCCTGGGGAAAGTCAAGTTTTTGTTCGACAATCCCTACGGCTTCTTTCTGCACGACACGCCAGAACAGCACCTATTCAAACGGGCATCTCGAACAATATCCCATGGATGTGTGAGAGTTGAAAAAGCTCTGGATCTGGCAAAAGAAATACTTGAAAGAGACAACCCTAAAAAGGCGGCACGAATTGATACATACCTGAAGAAATCAGACCAAACTTACATTACGTTGGAGCATCCTATACCTATCGTCATAACCTATTTCCCTGTATCAGTATCGGAGGACGGTCTTTTAGAATTCGGGGGAGATCCTTATGGCTGGGCGGACCAAATAGGTTTTAAAGGATTTTTTTACGTAAAAGACGCATCCTAACGTAGCTCCAGATCCACGAGACATTCAACATGGGGCGTGTGAGGGAACAGGTCGAAAGGTTGAACTGCTCTAATGCGGTATTTTGCCATAAGCAATCCAACATCTCTGGCCAAAGTTGTAGGATTGCATGAAACAGCAATAATCCTGGGGGGAGCAAGTTGAAGGAGAGCCTTAACAACCTTGGGATGCATACCCGCTCGAGGTGGATCTGTAACCACAATCTGAGGAGTACGATGTGCCAAAGTTTTAATCACGTCCTTTATATCTCCTGCATAAAAAATACAGTTTTCTATGCCATTTGCGGCAGCGTTTTTTTGGGCATCCTTTACTGCATCTTCTACTAGTTCTACGCCTATAACAAACCTTGCCTGTTTTGCCAGGAGAAGAGCAATAGAGCCAGTGCCGCAGTAAAGATCCCAGACTTCTTCAGATCCAGAAAGATTTGCCCACTCGATGATTTTCGAATAAAGTTTTTCAGCTCCAAAGGGATTGGTCTGAAAGAAAGAATTAGCCGAAATTGCCAGGTTAATGTGTAAACACCGTTCGGTTATACTTCCCGTTCCCCAGATGATTCTGGAATTTTCTCCTACAGCAACCTGGGATTTTTGGTCGTTTGTGGAATGAACCAGGGTTGTAATAGTGATTCCAGCAGACTTACACAGCTCCTCAAGGCTCTTTGCTAACGCCTCAATAGCTTTTTCAGCGTCAGGATGGGATTTGGTTATGATATGAACCAGCCGCTCCCCCGTATGCTTGGCTTCTTTTATCACTAAAAACCGCCAGAAACCGCTGTGATCATAGATACTGTAGGCGGGAAGCCCACTTTCCTTACAAAAGGACCTCACAGTTTTAAGAATGTCAACCGATTCTGGCGATTCAAGAAAACACTCTTCAACATCAAAAACCCGATCAAAAGCTCCATAAACATGAAGGCCAAGCCCACAGTCCTGTAGGGGCAGGCCGGCGGGCCTGCACTTCCCTTGATTTTGAGAATTTTGAATTTCATCAGGTCTAAACCACCGTCTTGCAGAAAAGGTAAATTCCATTTTGTTACGATAGTAGGTAGTCAAAGGCGATGGTTCTATAGGCAGAAGTAGGGGCAGGCCTATGTGCCTGCCCGGTAGGCCTACGTGCCTACCCTTTTCCAGGCCGGCAATACGGCTAAGAGATTCTTCCACCTGTCTTGACTTCCACTCGATCTGAGCTGAATAATCGAGCCTTTGCCAGATACAACCTCCGCAGTAACTTTCGTGCATGCAGAAAGGTTCTCGTTCCCAAGGCGATGGTTCCAGCACTTCAGCAATTCTTGCGAGAAAATGATCCTTCTTTTTCCGCAGAACTAACGCTCGAACCAGCGCCCCGGGAAATGCTCGTTCAACAAAAACAACCGCTCCGTTTACTCGCCCTATTCCTGCTCCACCGTAGGCAAGGCTTTCGATCCTGAGGATAACTTCATCTCCCTTTTTCACCGCTTCAAACCGTCTCCATTTCGTTTATTTTTGTAAAGAAAAAAACTCTGTGCTCTCTGTGGCAAACAGACTGTGTCATAATCACATTCACAGGATCATTCATTGTAGGGGCGACGTCCCGTTTCAGCGGGTCTCTCCTATACGGCACCCCCTGTAGGGGCAGGCCCCTGTGCCTGCCCGAGATTCCTCGGCACGTCGTGCCTCGGAATGACAGAAAGGGCTGTCACCTCATGGGAATGCCTCCCCTACATAAACGCACATTGAATTGCGACACAGTTTCAAAAGATAAGGATCTAACCACGGAGCACACAGAGAACACAGAGGAAAAGAGTTTTATCCATTTCGTTTATCCTTGAGAAGCCGAAATCCTTTCCAGCTCAGCCTTTTCAAAAAGATGCACAGCATCAAGAAGTATTTTAACATGTCCGTTGGATTTTGCTATAGCTCTGACAAAAGGAAGACTGACACCGGCCCCAAACCTTGGAGGTGGTTCCACATCACGAGCTTTTATAGTTTCTACGTGGGATACTGTGTCCACCACAACGCCAACATGGAATACACCACGTTCAAGAGGAATTTCCAAAATCACAATACATGTTCTCTCATTGTAAGCCGTCTCCGGCATATTAAGTTTAAGTCTAAGATCAACGACAGGAATGACCTTGCCCCGCAGATTAATAACGCCCTTTACAAAGGAAGGCGCCTGAGGAATTTCACGAATAGGTATTATGCCGACTATTTCCTTAACATGCAGGACATCAACGCCGTATTGCTGATCATTTAGGTGGAAGATTAGATATTTCCCCTCTTGCCCAAGAAAGCTTTTCGCAGAAACACGGGCTTCCTGAATATCCTGAGAAATCTTGGCAATAAGTGCTTTAATATCCAACATCCGAGATGGTCTTGGAATATATCCGCTGGCCTGCCTGTATGCGGTATCGGAAAATCTCATATCCACAAATGAAGGCACATCAACGGCAAGATCCATATCCATATTTTCTTTCATATAGGAAAGCATCTTGCCAAGCGCATCAACGTCCGGGCGAAGATCATCCGTTTTGATACCTTGAGTTTCCGTTAGCACGTTTTTAAGTATGGGCACTTTGAGACCGAGGGTTTTCTGAGGATCCAAAAAAGAAACTCCGATTTCTGCTGCTTTTTCCGGCTTTTTGCTTATAAGGTCTCCCGCTTCAACCATCAACCTGACAAACTCTTCTACAGCTTCTCCGTATTCATCTATAATCTCCGACCGAAAAGCCACCACACAGCAAGGATGGTTTTGCCAGATTTCTGCAGAAAGAAAGATCTGTTCCGCAATTCCTTCTGCTATAGCCTTCGTTCCAATGGGTTCAGCCACCATAAAGCCGCTGGCTTCAGGATTCATCTTAAGAAACTCAGGCATTTTTACGGGTGGAACCACTTCGTAGAAAAAGTCTCCTTCACGACTTCCGGCAATTCCCGCCTCGAGCCCAAGTTCTTTCATGAATATGTGCGAAATAATGTGATGGATGGATAGTTCGTGAGGGATACAAAAAGTTTTGTTTTTGAAAAACTCAGCAAGAGATTTTATAGGCTCCTTTTTACGAACGCAGATACTTCCGTTCTTATGAGCAAGGAGCACAACTCTTATGGGAACGTTGTATGCAAAAAGATCCATTGCTATGGGAGCAAGAACCAATGCTCCATCAACCGTGCCTTGCTCCAGAGCTTCCTTAACAGGATTCCAGCTCGTCATGCAGACAGTCTGGAGAGATGCGAAATGCTTAGGGGCAATTTTCCCCGTATCAACCAAATGCTTTGCAACGCCTAAAGTAAGATGGTCGGTAATCTGTATGTGAGCAATATTAAGAATTGGCTTTCCGGTGCTATCCAGCACAGGTTTTCTTTCTGGAATTTCACTGGAAAGAGATTGAAGAGTTTTTCCTGAAAAGGTTTGTTCAATGACTTTTAAAAGTTCTGGTGGAGCGAAAGGCTTGGAAATAATATTGCTTGCCCCAGCTTCCGATGCTTCAGCTACTTCCTTCTTTTGAGCTCTTCCTGTAGCCAGAATAAAGGGAAGATCCCTATATTGTTCCTGCTGCCTAACCCATTTTAAAAGCTCAATACCGCCCATCCCGGGCATGTTCCAGTCGCTAATGATCATTCCAACATCAGGATGTTTAGCCAAAAGAGATATAGCGTGATCGCCATTGTCGGCTTCTACAATGTTATTGAAGCCAAGATCATTCAACACCTTACATTCCATGCGGCGGGTCATCTTGGAATCTTCTACGAGCAAGATTTTTATTCCTTTATCAATCGGCATAGTCTTCACCTCTCTGAACAAGTTTTAAAATTAAAATCGAAATCTAACTTTACCGAAATTTTTCTAATATTCCCATAACATCTTCAGTGGAGGGAAAAGGCGGCTCTGTAAGAGATGAAAAGCCTGTTTCCAGGAAAAAATCTTCCCCAAACACAGGACGAGTGCCGTCTTTAAAGAAAATGCCTGTAAGAATTGGCGGAGTTGGAAGCATAGTCGCATCAAGAGCTTTTTTCATATCGGTTGGATCGTGAGAAGAATCTAAGCGTTTGACGTTCTTTCTAAACCAGTCTAATGGTCTTGGATCCCAGGTAATGCAGGGCTGAATGATATCCACATAAGAAAATCCTTTACATTGAATAGCTTCAATCATGATTGTTTTCAATTGTTCTCGATCAAGCGCAAAGGCTCGAGCCACAAAAGCAGCGTTATGGATAATGGCCATAGCAAGAGGATTAAGTGGTGGCTGGGCTACTCCTCCAGGATTAAGACTTCGTTTTTCTCCAGTCGGTGTAGTTGGAGAAGCCTGTCCTTTGGTAAGAGCATAAATCGAATTGTTATGAACAAAGAGGGTAACATTCGGGTTACGGCGCAGAGTATGAACAAAATGGTTTCCTCCCTCGCCGTAACAATCACCTTCGCCCGTTGTGACGATAACAGTAAGATTAGGCTGAGCAACAGCAATCGCTGTAGCCACAGGAAGTGCCCTACCATGCAAGCCGTTAAAAAAATTACACTTCATATAATGTGGAAGCTTTGCCGCCTGCCCTATCCCGGAAACAAGGCAAATTTCATGAGGTTCTTTTCCAAGTTCCACAAGAGCTTCTTTAAGAGTGTTCAAAATTACATGGTTTGGACACCCGGGGCACCATTGAATAGCCGTTTCGGAATAAAAGTCGCTAATTTCGACCATAAAAACTTCTCCTTATATCCTGAGCTGTAACTGGTAAGCCGTTGTAAAAAAGCATGTTTTTAATGCTACCGATGGGAAACTCTCTCTTTAGAAGGGTGGCAAATTGTCCCGTGGCGTTTTGTTCAATAACGGTAATTGTGGCCTTCTGTGGGAAAAAATCTTCAAGTGGACAAAGCTCTGGGAGTGGCCAGAGTTCCGTAAAGTGCAGTGCACCAACTCGCTTTCCATCTTTTCTTAGCATTTCCACCGCTTCAAAAATAGCTCCTCTTGTACTTCCCCATCCTACAAAAACTTCTTCCACATCATCTTCCATGAAGAATTTTTCGGGAGGTTTTATCTCCTCACGAAGGGCTTTCAATTTTCTGAGACGTTTTTCCATCATTGGCACAGCTACACCTTCCAGATCTTCCGTAATGTGTCCTTCCTCATCATGTTCATCACTGTCCGCAGTAACAAGATGCTTACTTTGCCCCGGATAAAGCCTCGGTGATATCCCAGAAGGGGTAAGTGCATAGCGTTTATAGGTGGAAAATTCTGTAGGTGAAGCGATTGTAGGGGCAACCCTATGTGGTTGCCCTGCCGTCTTTGCCAAATTTACATCGAAATTTGATATTGAAAATTGAGAATCCGCTAAGAACTGATCGGTCATGACAATAACAGGCATTTGGTATTTATCTGCTAGATTGAAAGCGCGAACCATTTTGTGGAAAGCGTCGTAAGGATCGGAAGGAGCCAGCACGGCTCTAGGAAATTCTCCGTGTCCTGCATGGACAGCAAAAAGAAGATCTCCCTGAGCCGTTCGAGTTGGAAGTCCCGTTGCTGGGCCAGGCCTTTGAGCAAGCACAACAACAACCGGCACCTCCACCATGCCGGCAAGACTTAAGGCTTCGACCATCAGAGAAAACCCACCACCGGAGGTGGCCGTCATAGCTCTCGCTCCCGCAAATTGAGCACCAATAGCCATATTTATGGCGGCAATTTCGTCTTCAGCCTGTTCTGTAAAAACCTTACATTCCTTTCTGTGCTGAGCAAGAAAAGTAATAATGCCTGTGGCGGGAGTCATGGGATAGGCCGCCATAAAACGGCATCCCGCTTTGACAGCTCCCAAAGCGATAGCAGGATTACCTGCTATTATTGTAGGAGCAACCCTATGTGGTTGCCCTGCCTCTATTCGTTTTTCGAGTTTCCAGGAGCATATTCCCTGACAGGATTGTTCCGCAAAAAGGTAACCATCTCTAGCAGCTTCTATATTGGATTTTATTATGTTTTCTGCTTTGCCTTTAAATTCATCTTCAATTGCTAACTGCAACACCTCAAAGTCGCCACCTATAACTGACCACAAAGCTCCAACAGCAATAGTGTTTGAATAAATTGGATTTTGCCATTTTTCACGGGCGAGTTTACTAAAAGGAACAAATATTTCCGTCACATCGTCGGTATCATCTCTTTCGTCGGCTATCAACAAACCACGAGGGTTCAACCAGGATCGGTATTTTGCGCGAGCCTCCTTTCTAAGAGGTAGTAACACATCAGCATCACGTCTGGGAGCATTTCTCACCGATGTAGAAACTCGAATGGAATAGCTGTTAAGTCCCCCTCTTATACGTGACTCGTATTCCTGCCAGGAAAAAACAGCAAAGCCACATCGAGCCGCTGCTTTGGAAAAAATTGATCCTACTGTCTGGATACCTTCTCCAGCAGCTCCGGCAATGACCACATTAACGTCCATTATTTTCCCTCTTTTTAGCGCCTTTTATTATCTCCAAAAACCTGGATAAACTAAACTTGCTGGCGGGTTTGGGTTTATCGCTCATCCAGGCAATAAATCCATCAACCCACAAATCGAAAGAATCAGCCACCTTTTCTATTGTGCCAAACGTATCAACGTAGAATACTTCAGAAGTTGCTCCATTAAGTGCCACAAACACATCAATTTCCGTTTCCTGATGATCTATCAAAATTTTCTTAGGACCAATATACCCGATTACCACAAGATCTTTGGGGAAATCTTTAAATTGGTCTCTAAAGGCTTGAGTTGTTCCGAGCACAAAAGACACACTTCCGAACCCTGATTTCCAACAGCAATGATTTGATGGATCATCATCAAGATCTTTAAAATGGGCATTAAGAAAATTTAGATAGCTATCGGGAAGTTTTATACCCAGAGTGTTGTAAATCATATCGTCATAAATTTTTGCCATAATTTCCGCTCTCTCGGCTTTTTAAAATTTCACCATTTTGATGAGTTCCTCATAGGCTTTCATCTCTTCAGGAGTCAACTCCCGGTGGAGAAGTTTTCTATTTACCATAATAGGGATACTCTCATGAAGTGCCAGTGCAACCGCATCGCTTGGACGGCTATCAAATATTCTTTCTTCACCGTTAATACGAGCATAAACCTTGGCGTAGAATGTATTTTCACGCACATCGTAGATTTCTATCTTTTCAAAACTAACCCCAGCCTGATGGAGAATTGACAGATAAAGATCGTGAGTAAGCGGACGCTTTGGTTCTACGAAGCCCTTTTCCTTGGCGATTGCTGTAATTTCAGCGTCTCCCACAAACATCATGAAATAATAGGGCGAATCTTCGCGCTCTTTGAGGATAACCATGTTGCCCTGGGTTCGGTCGGTCTTGATATAAACTTCCTTTGCCTCAATAAAGGCGTCTTCTTGAGAAGTTTTTTCCTGGAGCAGATCTTTTTCCTCCATGGCGACTTATACCTCCTTAATTACAGTTAGGAGCAACCAGCCTGTCGCTCCTATTGCAAAGCACTGGCGCAAAACAACTCATTACAGTTTCAGCAATCTCTTCAGTATCTCAGCAACCACCGGGTTCATTAGCGTAAGGGCTATAAACATGAGAATTATCATGAAATTGAGTTTCTGGTCTATTTTCGCTATCTTGCCTTCAAGTTCAGCTTTGTCTTTCTCGGTTTTTTCGTAAAGAGCTTCTATTTTGCCTAAAAGTTCCGATTTGTCTTTTTCAGTCTTACCAAGAAGTTCAACTCTCAAGGCATTTATCCTTTCTTCAAAAACATCCCTTGTTACAAATTCTCTTCTCATGGCATTGAGAATTTCTTCTTTCGTCGTTGCCCATCTGTAGTCTATTGCGTCAGAAATTGTAGCCTCAAGAGCCTTTATCACTTTCTTTGCTCCTTCCTTGCCAAATCCCATCTCCAGCACTTCATAAACATCTACCGGCAAAGCAACTGGCATTTTTTATCCTCCCTAGGCTTGTAAACTTTTTTAAGGTCGCAACAAATCAGGCGCAAGATAAACCATCACAATTTCAGCAATCTCTTCAGTATCTCAGCAACCACCGGGTTCATTAGCGTAAGGGCTATAAACATGAGAATTATCAGAAAATTGAGTTTCTGGTCTATTTTCGCTATCTTGCCTTCAAGTTCAGCCTTCAAGGCATTTATCCTTTCCTCAAAAACATCCCTTGTTACAAACTCTCTTCTCATGGCATTGAGAATTTCTTCTTTCGTCGTTGCCCATCTGTAGTCTATTGCGTCAGAAATTGTAGCCTCAAGAGCCTTTATCACTTTCTTTGCCCCTTCCTTGGAGGCCGCAGCTGCATACCGAAGCTGGAACCAGTTCCAACACTTAATAATTGGCCGGGGGTCGTCACCCCCCTGGCAAAGCAACTGGCATTTTTTCGTCCTCCAACCCCGCGTGCGCAACGGCTGCTCCCTTGGACACGCACGCGGTTTAGGCTGCACCCGGTTCGCTCGCCGCTACTACGGGTGTGGTTCACGCTTCCTCCGGCTACTGAGATGT
>Ga0124943_1060541_pt1 | contig 21511 bp, 34 predicted proteins | sample YNPNP_0700MetaT_FD_92943 | JGI IMG/M metagenome (GOLD analysis project Ga0124943, IMG submission 92943) | Anoxygenic and chlorotrophic microbial mat microbial communities from Yellowstone National Park, USA - YNP NP_0700 MetaT (Metagenome... ... | reverse complement strand
GTCATTTTGAATTTGAATAAAATTTAAGCCAAAAGAAAGATGGTATAGGTTAATGCGTTGAAGATGTGAACGGTCATTTGCCCTTTAAAATATGAAATCCACATTAAAAGTTTGCTCAATAATATATCCAAAGCAAGGCTAATAGAGGTTCCTTTGCCCAAAATACTTATTTATTAATTCTATCAGTTTCTCTCTATTTAATGGTTTGCTGATGTAATCATTACATCCCGCTTGGATAGTTTTTTCCCTATCGCCTGCTAATCCAAAAGCTGTCTGAGCTATGATGATCACTTCTTGGTTGAATTCTCTTATTTTTCGTGTTGCCTCGAATCCAGTCAATATTGGTATTCTCATATCCATCAAGATTAAATCTAAATCGGAATTTTGACGACAAATCTCAACCGCATCTTGTCCATTATAAGCAAAAATAATTTCTTTTGTGTATCTTTCAAGTATTTTTTTTAGTAATTTTTGGGATGTTGGATCGTCCTCTACCACCAATATCTTCAATTTAATATTTTCATCCTCTTTCATAACACTATCTGTATTATTTTCAAAATTATTATTATCTAGATTATATTGATATGGTAAAGTGAAATAAAAGGTTGAGCCTACACCTTCGTCGCTCTCCACCCAAATTTTTCCTCCTAACATTTCGACATATGCTTTAGCAATAGCTAAACCTAATCCAGCTCCTTGACGAGCCATTTTATCTTCGATATCGGCTTGCATAAAGCGTTCGAAGATAACTTGTTGCTTATCTTTTGATATCCCAATACCTGTATCTTTGACGAAGAACCTGAGCTCGTCATCGTTTGCAATATAACCAAATTCAATCGAACCAGATTCTGTGAATTTCAGTGAATTTTTTATCAAATTTGTTATTATTGCATATAATTTATCACTATCAGTATTAATAATTGCCAATTCGTCGGGTAAACCGAATTTGCAAGAGAATTCCAATGCACGATTTTCTGCTTCAAGTTCGAAAAAATTATAGATAAATCGAATTTTTTTCGTTGATATTAGTAGCTTGATTATTAACCTTAACAACACCGGCCTCGATTTTTGAAATGTCTATTAAATCGTTTAAAATGTTCAACATTCGTTCACCACTTTTTTCGATCATTTCAACGTATTCGAGTTTTTCTTCTTCGGGCAAATTAGGTTCTTTCAGTAGTTGGGCAAATCCCAAGATTCCGTTCATCGGTGTACGAATTTCGTGACTCATATTTGCCAAAAAAGCTGATTTAAGTCGGTCGCTTTCTTCGGCTCGTTCTTTGGCAGCAATTATTTCTTTTTCTGCATTTTTTCGTTCAGTGATATTTCTTGCAAAGCACGAGCAACCAATTACCTCGCCATTGTTTACTATTGGATTGAAGGTAACTTCGATGTATATTGTTCCTATCTTTGTTTCGACAGCATCTTCGATTGTAAATTGTTCATTTGCAAGTGCACGATTATAACGTTGCTTCCAAATTGGTTGTAAACTATTAGGAAGAGAATCCAACAAATTACTACCTTTGATGAGTTTAATTCCAAATGATTGATAGAAATCATTTTGAAAAGTTGGATTTATGTATATTATTTCATAATTTCTATTAAAAGCCCAAATACTATCAGCTGTTCCCTCCATTATAGCTCGCAATATGGCTTCGCTCTCCCTTAATTTCTCCTCAGCTATAATACTCTCGGTAACATCCCTAACAATAGATAATGTTTTATACTCTCCGTAAGGGACTACCCTACTTTCGTAGTATCTTATTTGATTATTGATAGTTAATTGGTAAGTAAAAATTTGAATTTCTTGGGTTTCTAAAACTTTTTTAATTTTGGATATTGTTTGTTCTGCAAGGTAAGGTGGCAAAACCTCTTTTACATTTTTTTGCAAAAAATTCTCGGGTTGAGTATATAAAACTTTTTTGTTAGAAGCACTATAATCAAGAATTACTCCATTATTATCAATCACAAACATCAAATCAGGAGTGGCACCAAGTAAAGCTTTGTTGAGTGCTTCACTATCGATAAGAGAATCTACCATTTTTTTTGTATCAGGAATGATACGATTGCTGGAACGATACCCAATTAACTCTCCTTGAGAATTATATGCTTTTTTACATAGATGCTCTATCCATTTTTCTTGACCATCTTTGGCAATTATTCTGAATTCAATTTTAATTTCCCCTTCTAATTCTTGTCTCTTGAGATTAAGGTGTTTAAGGAATAATTCTCTATCTTCAGGGTGGATAATTTGAAGAAATAGATCTGGATTTTCCAAAAATTCCTGTGCTTCATAACCAGTTATTTGTTTGCAAGATGGCGAACAATACAAAAACTCCCCACTTGGTTTTTGTAAAATTTCCCAATCTACTGAATGATCCAATACTGTTTTGTAAAAATCTAATTTACTTTTGGCAAGATCGAGTTCCTTCTGCAGTTCAATATAATTTATTCCTTCGTTTTGCATATCACATATGTAAAATATATAAAAAAAATTTTTTATAAATTAGTAATTTTTTTGTTATTGAACAAATGATACTTAACTCGATTTATATTTTTTTTCTGTTTCATCCAACAATAAAGTGTTTGGGACATTTCTAACAAAATTTTTGACGACTTGCTTAAAATAAAAAAAAAGGCTGCTTTTTTGGGAAGCAGCACTCTGAATGAATGAATGAATTTTTAAATTATTCTTCAGATTTTTTTACTTTAACTTCTTCGATTTCGTCGGATGGTTGAATTTCTTCGCTCGCATTCGTTGCTGGTTCTGCACTTTGATCATCATAATTTGAAGAAGATTCGCTAGATGGTATTGAAGAGTGTTCAGTTGCATCGATTGGATTGTTTTCGGTTGTAGCTGCAGTATCTTCGTTTATTACTTGGCTGTCGGAAACCTCGGGTGTTTCTTGGGGTGGTTCGCTTGATGGAAGCGATTGTTGTTCAATTGGTTTTTCGGCTGGTTTATCAGTTGAGATTGTGGTTTTTGCTTTGGATTTTGCAACCTTTTTGCGTCGTTTCTTGGAGATTGCTCCATCTTGGATATCGAACCAATCAACTAACTGAATAACAGCAGTAGTTGCAGAGTCACCTTGGCGAATACCAGTTTTGATTATTCGTGTGTATCCGCCGGGACGTTCGGCAACCTTTGGTGCAATTTCGTCGAACAGAGCTTGAACTGCTGCTTTACCATATACGTAAGCCGAAGCAATTCTACGGGAATGAATATCTAACTTGGTTCCTTCTGGTAATAAATTATTTTGTTCTTTTATATAAGATTTTTTAGCTCGAGTAATAAGTTTTTCGATATAGGGCCTTAGTTCCTTAGCTTTTGCTAAAGTTGTATGTATTTTTTTGTGAGTAATTAATGCGGTTGCCAAATTTCTCATTAATGCTTTTTTATGGCTACTTGTTCTATTAAGCTTTCTTCCTTTTTTTAAATGTCGCATTTCTATTTTCCAAGATTATAATTAACAAAATTAAAATTGTGGTTTTGGATTATCTTTGAGATATTTTTCAACATCCATACCAAATTCCAAGCCTAAACTTTGTATTACTTCTCCAAGTTCTGTTAAAGATTTTCGTCCAAAGTTACGGAATTTGAGCAAATCATTTTGATCCAATCTAACTAATTCATAAACATATTTGATGTTGGCACTTTTTAGGCAATTGTGTGCCCGAACAGATAATTCTAAGTCTTCGACAGGAGTTTGGAGAATAGTTCGGATTTTCTTTTGTTCGGATTGAGCAGAAGATTCTTCGGTTTTTTTGGTTTCTTCAACTTCGGCTTGGACGTGCAAATCAAAATCAATAAATAATCTTATGTGGTCGCGAATTATTGAAGCAGCTTGGTGAAGAGCATCTTCTGGAGAAATGGTTCCATCGGTACGAATGTCCAAAACTAATCTTTCGTAATCAGTTTTTTGACCAACGCGAAAAGGTTCAACATTATAAATAACATTTTTTATTGGGGTGAAAATCGAATCAATGGGCAACATACCAACAGGAAAGTCGAATACTTGTTGTTCTTCGGCAGGGACATAACCTTTACCGCGACCAATACGCAATTCCACATCAAAATCGGCATCATCTTCTAAAGTTGCAATGTGATGATCTGGATTCATAACTTCGATCAAAGAACTTGCTTCTTGGATATCTTTGGCAGTCCAAGTGCCAGCTCCTTTTAATCTAAATGCTATACGCTGGATTTTTTTATCGATTAATTTAAATCTAACCTCTTTTAAATTCAAAATAATTTCGGCGACATCCTCGGTAACTCCTTTTATGGTCTCGAATTCGTGGAGCACGTTGGAAAATTTTACGCCAACTATGGCAGATCCAACGATAGAAGAGAGCAATACACGCCGGATTGCATTGCCAATAGTTGCTCCATAGCCTTGTTCCAAAGGCTGAAGTATATATCTTCCGTGATTTTCGGAAGATGTTCTTTCTACAATAACCCTCTCGGGCATTTGCATTTGATAGTTCATATTCAAACACCTTTAATTTTATACTCTCCGTCTTTTCGGAGGACGGCATCCGTTGTGAGGTATAGGTGTTCTATCAATAATAGAATGTACTTCTAAACCTGCTTGAGTTAGTGCTCGGATAGCAGCCTCGCGACCTGCACCTGGTCCTTTGATAAACACGTCAACCTTTCGTAATCCCATATCGAAGGCATCTTTTGCGGCTTTTTCGGCGCTCACTTGCGATGCATATGGAGTATTTTTCTTTGAGCCCTTAAAACCATTTTTGCCAGCTGAGGACCAGCATAATGCATTACCATATAAATCGGTAATTGTAACAATAATGTTGTTAAAAGTTGCTTTGATAAATGCTTTGCCGTGAATATCGGATACGGTCTTTTTCTTAATTTTTTTCTTTGCCACTCTTTAACCCATTTTAATAATAAAATACTACTTTTTAGCTGTTGCCTTTTTCTTTCCGGCAACTGTCTTTCTTCTACCTTTTCGTGTGCGTGCGTTAGTTCGTGTTCTTTGACCACGAACTGGTAAACCTCGGCGATGACGTAATCCGCGATAACACACAATGTCCATCAAACGTTTGATGTTCATTTGTATTTCGCTTCTCAACTGACCTTCGACTTTGTATTCGTCGATGACGGAACGAATACGAGCAACTTCCTCGTCGGTCCATTCACTAACTTTTTTAGTTTCGGGCACGTTAGCTTTTCGCAAAATTTCTTTTGCAGTTGTTCGGCCTATACCAAAGATATAGGTCAAACCTATAAAACCTCTTTTGTTTTTTGGTAAGTCAATACCAGCTATTCTTGCCACCTAATCCTCCTTTTAACCTTGTCTTTGCTTTAATCTTGGATTCTTTTTGTTTAATATATAAACTCGCCCTTTGCGTCGGACTATTTTATCTTCCGGTGTTCGTTTTTTTACTGATGCTCTAACTTTCATTTATTTCACCTTTTATTTATATCGATAAATTATTCTACCCTTAGTTAAATCATAAGGGGAAATTTCAACAGTAACTTTATCACCTTGTAATATTTTTATAAAGTTCATCCTCATTTTGCCTGAAATGTGTGCCAAAATCTTATGTCCGTTTTCCAGGGTAACACGGAATTGAGTGTTTGGCAACACTTCGTCAATAATACCATCAACTTTTATTAAATCTTCTCTTGCCATATTCTTTTAATTTATCTTAAAGTCATTATTATTGGTTTCCCATTATCTACTACTATAGTATGTTCCCAATGTGCTGCTGGTTTATGGTCTTTAGTTATAATTGTCCAGCCATCATCGGATTGAATAGTTTCTTTGCCTCCCATATGCACCATAGGCTCTATTGCTAATGCCATTCCCTTTTGCAATCTTGTGTTAGGGAATTGACTTCGGTGCAACAACAATGGTACAAAGTTCGGTACAGGTGGTTCATCGTGCAATTTGTTCCCTATGCCGTGTCCAACCAGTTCCCGCGTAACATTGTAACCAAAACTCTCGACATATTCTTGGATTGCACGAGCAATATCATATATTTTGTTTCCTGATATTGCTTTTTCGATCCCTTTGTAGAGTGCTTCTTCGGTGCGAACTACCAAATTCTTTTTTTCTTCGTCAACATTGCCCACCAAGCAAGTTATTGCACTATCCCCATAAAACCCTTTGTATTCGGCACCAACATCTATCGATAGAATTTGCCCTTCCTTCAATGGTATATTGTTTGGAATCCCGTGGACAACAACTTCATCAACCGAAGCGCATATTGTTGCAGGAAATCGGTTCTTCGAGTGCCCATAACCCTTGAATGCTGGTCTTGCGTTTTGGCTTAAAATGAAATCTTCGGCTATTTTATCTAATTCTAATGTTGTTATACCTGGTTTAACCATTTTTTGGAGTTTCGCAAGAGTTTCGGCAACTATTCTATTAGCTTTTTCAAAGAACTTAAACTCATCCGAACTTAAACTTGTAAATATCACTTTTTTTCTGCTCTAACTAACCAGTAAAAAATAAATATTGGTGGATTTATTAGAATCCACCAATACCTGATCTTCCTTTGATTTTACCAGTTTTCATAAATCCATCGTAGTGACGCATCAATAAATGCGATTCAATTTGTTGCAATGTATCCAACATCACACCAACAACAATTAATAAACTTGTTCCCCCAAAGAATTGAGCAAACGAGGATGTTACGCTAAATACATTCATAATAAATGTTGGCAATATTGCAACAATTGCTAAAAAGATTGAACCTGGCAAAGTAATCAGAGTTAGTATTCTTTCGATATATTCGGCGGTTGGTTTGCCGGGACGTATGCCAGGAACAAATCCACCCTGTTTTTTCATATTATCGGATATTTCCTGTGGATTGAAAACTATAGCAGTGTAAAAGTAAGTAAAGAAAACTATCATCAATCCATAGATTGCCGCATAAACAAAAGATCTGTCGCTAAACAAATGAGCAATATATTGCAAAGTTTGGTTTTCGGGGAAAAATCCCAAAACAGTGTTTGGTATAAATATCAATGATTGAGCAAAAATTATAGGCATAACTCCGGCAGTATTAACTCGTAGGGGTATATATTGAGTTGTTCCTCCGTAAACTTTCTTTCCGACTTGACGACGAGCGTATTGCACTGGTATTCTACGAGCACCCTGTGTAACAAGTATTACAGCCGCAACAACTGCAACCAGTAATGCCAACACAATAATTTCGACAATCCAATGACGAGAGCCAGAAGAAATTAAGTTCCATTCTTGCCATAATGAATCGGGTAAGCGTGCAATGATACCAATAAAGATTATCAACGAAATTCCATTTCCAATACCTCTTTCGGTAATTTGTTCGCCTAACCACATCATAAAAATAACACCTGCAGTAAGCATAAATGTGGTTGTCAAATAGAACAAGAAACCTGAATCGGGAACAACTGGTGCACCTCCTGGAGTAGTCTGATTAGCAAGTTTAATTGCAAAGCCCCAAGCGTTCATACCAGCAATAAGAACAGTGCCAACTCGTGTCCATTGATTAATCTTTCTTCGGCCTTCCTCGCCTTCTTTTTGCATTTTTTGTAGTTCTGGGATAACGATACCAGCCATTTGCAAGATAATAGAAGTGGTAATGTAGGGCATAATACCAAGGGCAAAAATTGCTGCATTGGAGAAGGCACCTCCAACAAACATATCAAACAAACCAAATAAAGTGTTTTGGTCCGAAGCAACAGCAAGCTTCAAAGCTGAAACATCAACTCCTGGAAGAGTGATGTGTGCACCAATTCTAATAATTATCAATATACCAAGTGTATAGAGGATTTTGTATCTCAAATCCTCTATTTTAAACATATTTTGTATTGTTTGAGTAAAGTTAGCCATTTACGATTGCCGAGCCTCCGATTGATTCAATTTTATTTTTAGCAGTTTGAGTGAAAGCATCAGCAGTTATTTGTAATGGTATAGATAATTCGCCGACGCCCAAAATTTTAACTGGTAATTTTTTCTTACGGATTACTCTTAAATTATATAAAATATCTTTGTTGACGATATTATTTTCGAATGCATTTTTTTCGGCAAGTTCTTGCAACCTGCCAATATTAACTTCTTGATATTCAATACGGAAATTATTTGTAAATCCGAACTTAGGAACTCGACGCGAAAGTGGCATTTGACCGCCTTCGAAAAAGGCTGGTATTTTTGCTCCACGACGAGACATTTGTCCCTTGTGTCCGCGTGTGGATGTTCCACCTTTGCCAGAGCCCTGTCCGCGACCAATTCGTTTTTTGGATTTTACTGCTCCCTTTGGAATATTTAGATTACCAATGTGTTTCATCTTATCTACTCTCTTATTCTGGTAATTTTTCTACTTTTACTAAATGTTTAACTTTTTCAATCATACCCCAAGTTTGTGGATTATCGGGTAAGATTGTATAATAATTTGGTCTGCCCAATCCCAATGCCGAAATTGTTCTTTTTTGAACTTCTAATGTTTTTATAATACTTCGCACTTGAGTAATTTTTAACTTTCCCATTTTCTTAACCTTTAATTACTTTTTCAATAGGAATTTTTCGTCTTATAGCAACCGACGAAGCATCTTCGAGAGTTTGCAAGGCTTTTACGGTAGCTTTTAAAGCGTTGTGTGGATTTGTGGATCCAAGACTTTTGGTAAGCACATTTTCGACTCCAGCCATTTCCAAAACAGCACGAATAGCACCCGAAGCGATAACACCTGTTCCAGGGCTAGCAGGTTTTAGTAAGACTTTAGCTGCTCCGAATTTTGCTACTATTTCGTGTGGTATTGTTCCATTTTGAATTGTTACCGAAACAATATTTTTCTTTGCTGCTTCGGTTGCTTTGGTTACCGCATCGACAACCTCGCCTGCTTTGCCCAATCCATAGCCAACGTGTCCTTGCTTGTCGCCAACAACGACTAATGCAGAAAAACTAAATCGACGGCCACCTTTAACAACTTTGGCGGTACGACCAACGTATACCAATTTGTTGAATAATTCTACTTCTGATGATTTTACTAATGCCACCTTTTACTCCCGATAATTAAAACTTTAGTCCATTTTCTCTTGCAGCATCTGCAAGAGCTTTAATTCTTCCGTGATAAATATACCCGTTACGGTCGAACACTACTTGCTGAATATTCTTTGAAGTTGCTCGTTCGGCTATAATCTTCCCAATCAACTTGGATTTTTCGGTTTTGGTCATTTTGTCCGTAATTTTATTTTTCACTTCGCTATCAATTGTTGATGCCGAAACCAATACTTCTCCTTTGGTATCGTCAATCAATTGCACGAAGATATTGTTCAAACTACGGAAAACACTCATTCTTGGCTTTTCGGGCGTGCCATAAATCTTTTTGCGAATCGACATTTTTCGTCGGGCACGTCTTGTTTTTTTAAGTTCAAATCTATTCATCGTTTATCTGTGTTTATTTCTTAATTATTTTGTTGTCTTCTTTCCTTCTTTACGGCGAATGTATTCACCATCGTATCGTATACCTTTACCTTTGTATGGCTCGGGTGGTCTGAGTTTTCTTATTTTTGCTGCGACCAATCCAACTACTTCTTTGTTTGCTCCTTTCACTACTACTGTGTTTGGATTTGGAGCTTCAAAAGTAATTCCTTCTGGTGGTAAAAAGTATATTGGGTGTGAATATCCTAAGGAAAAAAGTAAACCTTTTCCTTTTAATTCAACTTTATAACCAACTCCTTCGATTTTCAATGTTTTCGAAAATCCTTCCTTGACACCATAGATTGTGTTGTAACTCAATGCACGCGACAATCCGTGAAGAGCACGAATTTTTTTCTCATCGTTTGGACGGCTAAACGTTAGGACATTATTTTCTAAATTAAATTCTATTGGCTCGGGAATATCAAAAGATAGTTCACCCAAAGGTCCTTTTGCTTTTAAAGTTCGTCCAACGATCGATACTTGTACTTTTTCTGGAATGGTTATCGGTTTTTTTCCTACTCTCGACACTTTTATTTCTCCTTATTTCTCTACCAAATAGTGCAAATTACTTCGCCACCAACATTATAATGCCGTGCTTGTTTATCTGTCATTATTCCCTTGGATGTTGATACAATTGCAATACCCAAACTATTATAAACTTTGGGCAATTGTTCAACGGGACTATAAACTCTTCTTCCGGGTTTAGAAACTCTTTTTATTTCTCTTATAACGTGTTTTTTGTTGTGGTATCGTAGTTTTATTTTGATGATTCCTTGCGACCCTTCGCGAATAATTTCGTAATTATCTATGTATCCTTGCTCTTTTAAAATTGCTGCAATTCTTTCTTTCACTTTACTTAATGGTGCTTGGGTATAGCTATGGCCTGCTGCACCAGCGTTTCGTATTCTTGTTAAAAAATCACCAACTTGATCTGTTACTGGCATAGTTTTTCTCCTTAAATTACCAACTTGCTTTGTGAACACCTGGCAATTTGCCTTCCAATGCTAATTGCCTTAATTGATTACGGCATAATCCAAATTTTCGATACACACCTCGTCCACGCCCTGTAACGGAACATCGTAATCTGACTCGAGTAGGAGAACTATTTCTTGGTAATTTTTGAAGTCCTTCCCAATCACCTTTTGCTTTTAATTCTTCTCGTTTCGCTTGGTATTTTTCAACCATACGAATTCTTTTAAGATTTCTTTGTATGACACTTAATTTTGCCATTTATCTTCACCTATTCTTTCTTTCTGAATGGAAAACCAAATTCTTGTAACAAGGCATATGCTTCTTCGTCTGTTTTTGCACTTGTTACAAATGTTATATCTAAACCTGAAATTCGTCCAACTTTGTCGACATCTATTTCGGGAAATATGATTTGTTCTTTAATTCCAACGGAATAATTTCCTCGTCCATCGAACCCTTTATCGGGGAATCCCCGAAAGTCGCGAATTCGTGGCGCAGCTATATTAATAAATCTATCCAAAAATTCCAACATTCGTGCTCGTCGCAATGTTACCATTGCTCCAATTGGCATACCTTGTCGGAGCTTAAAGTTAGATATCGATTTTTTTGCTTTTCGCACTGATGGTCTTTGACCCGAGATTAATTCTAATTCGTTTATTGCATTTTGCAAAAGTTTTGGATCTCCAACTGCATCTCCAATTCCCATATTTAATACGATTTTTTCCAACTTTGGCACTTGCATTGGATTGGAGTAATTAAATCGCTTCATTAGGTTTGGAACAACATTATTTATATAGAATTCCTGTAATCGTGGCTTTGGAATTTCGGTTTCTTTAACTTCTTCCAATCTTTTGCCTTCGAATAGGAAATCGGTTTTTTTCGATCCTGGTTTACCAGCTGCTTTCTTTACTGTTTTTGCCATTTTTTTATTCCTCCCCCATTACTATATTGGTTTGCCATTAGTTTTGGCATAACGTTGTTTGATCACTTTTCCTTTTGAATCTTTTTTATCAGTTATGCGAATTCCAACACGAGTTGGTTTTTTGTCGGAATCGATCAACTGTACATTGGAATAATGTATAGGTAATTCCTTGTGAATTAGCCCACCTTTGGGATTTTGTTGATTGGGACGAGTTGCTTTAGTTCGGACGTTTACACCTTCAACCAAGATTCTCATCTTATCGGGTATTACTTCCAAAACTCTTCCAATTTTCCCTTTATCATTTCCAGTGATTACCATCACTGTATCATTCTTCTTAATTTTCAGTTTCATTTTTTCCTTATCTCCGTATTATAACACTTCTGGTGCAAGGGAAACAATTCTCATATAATTTTTTTCTCTTAATTCTCGAGCAACTGGACCAAAGATACGTGTTCCTCGTGGCTCGCCTTTTTCGTTCAAAATCACTGCTGCATTGTCATCAAATCTAATAAATGAGCCATCACGGCGACGAACTTCTTTTTTGGTTCGAACAACTACGGCTTTGTATACTTTTCCTTTTTTTACCGGTGCATTTGGAATTGCAGATTTAACCGTTATAACAATTAAATCACCTACGCTTGCATATCTTTTGCCATGTCCACCAAGAACTCGGATGCATCGGATTTTCTTTGCACCTGAATTATCTGCAACTGTTAAATTGGTTTCTTCCTGTATCATCTTTCACCCACTATTTAGCTCGTTCAACAATTTCAATTAAAACCCATCTTTTACGGGCACTTAAAGGACGATTTTCACGAATCCTTACTATATCTCCTATATGGGCATCGTTATTCTCGTCGTGAGCCATAAACTTTTTACTTTGTTTATAATATTTTTTATAAATTGGATGTGCAACCTGCCTTTCAACTTTCACAATTATCGTTTTGTCAGGTTTATCTGATGTTACAACACCTTGAAGTATTCTTTTGTGTGGTTTTCTTTCCACTACATCCATTATTTCGTTTTGAGTTTTATCGTTCATTTTATTTCGCTTGTTTTCTTTCATTAATTATTGTTTTTATCCTTGCAATATCTTTTCTTAATGTTGCCAAACTTGCTGTATTGGTTAATTGCTTTAATGAATGTTGTATTCTTTGACGAGCTAAAGTTTCTTTGGATTCTTCAAGCAAGTTTTTTAATTCCATATCGCTCAATTCTCTTAAATCTTTTGCTTTTCTTGGTTTCATTTTTATACCAAATCAATTCGTTCAACAAATTTTGTCTTTATTGGAAGTTTGTGTGAAGCTAATCGCAGTGCTTCCATTGCTGCTTCGCGTGACACACCATCAACTTCGAACATTATTCTACCAGGACGAACTACTGCAACCCAGCCTTCTGGACTTCCTTTACCACTTCCTTGTCGAGTTTCTAATGGCTTCTTGGTGTATGCTTTGTCGGGAAATATTCTTATCCATATTTTCCCATCACGTTTTAAGTATCTATTAATTGCAATACGTGCTGATTCTATTTGTCGGTTGGTTATCCAAGCTGGTTCTAAAGCTTTCAACCCAAACGAACCAAATGCTACTTGAGAACCACGCCACGCCTTACCTTTTCTTCTGCCTCGTTGTGGTTTTCGGTATTTAACTCTTTTTGGTGCTAACATATTTTACCTCGTTTCTTAATAAATTTCGCCTTTGAATATCCATACTTTAATTCCAATGGAACCATAAATTGTTTCGGCTCTTTGGACTGCGTAATCTATGTCTGCTCTTAATGTGTGCAGTGGAGTTCGACCTTCTTTGTATTGTTCAGTTCGTGCCATTTCGGCTCCACCCAATCGTCCGCTACACATTACTTTAATCCCAATTGCACCCATCCTCATTGCTGCCGATACTGCTTGTTTCATTGCACGACGGAACGATACTCGTTTTTCCAACTGTTGTGCTATTGTTTCGCCCACTAAATAAGCATCTAATTCCGGACGCTTAATTTCGTGGATCATTATCTTTACTTCCTTTCCAGTAACTTTCTTAATTTCGTATTCTAATTGAGTAATATCTTTTCCCGATTTACCAATAATCACACCTGGACGAGATGTATGGATTGTTATCCTTAATTGTTTTGCTGTTCTATCAATAATTATTCTTGATATACCAGCGTTCTTTTTTCGATTTCGGATGTAATTCCTTACTTTTAAATCCTCGGTTAGCTTTTCTGCATAATTGGTATCATCGTACCAATTTGCATCCCAACCTCTTGTGATACCTAATCTTAAACCTATTGGATTAGTTTTCTGTCCCAAGATCTACTCCTCATTTTTTTCTTGTTTTTCTTCAATTTGTCCATCGGACACAACTATGGTCAAGTGATTGCTTCGTTTACGCACTCTATAGGCACGCCCCATTGGTGCTGGCATTATTCTTTTCATTGTTGGACCCACGTCAACTTTTGCAGCCGAAACTATGAATTCATCCTCTTTGACTGGTAATCCTAATTCTCGTTTTTTATTACTTAAATTAGATATTGCAGATTTTAGAGTTTGTTCGGCGAGCCGAGCGGCTTTCTTTGGATGAAAATGCAATATTCCAATTGCCTCTGAAGCCTTTTTGCCTCTGATCATATCTATAACTAACCTCATTTTAACAGGTGATGACCGAATGTGTTTTTTAATTGCTCTTGCTTCCATCATTTTTCTCCTTATTTCTTACCTTCTTTACGATTTCCGGCATGGCCACGGAAGATACGTGTTGGTGCAAATTCACCTAATTTGTGTCCAACTAAGTTTTCTGTAATATAAACTGGTACAAAATTTTTACCATTATGCACTGCAATAGTGTGTCCAACAAATTCGGGCATTATTGTTGATGCTCTCGACCATGTTTTGATTACTTGTTTCTTTTTCGAAGTATTTAGTTCTTCGATTTTCTTGAGTAATTTGTAATGGACAAATACACCTTTTTTTAAAGATCTCGACATTATTTTTTCCTAATTTTTTCTTCTTCTAACAATATATTTATTAGATGGATTCTTTGGTTTTCTTGTTTTCAAACCTTTTGCGTATTTACCCCAAGGTGACTCTGGATGTTGGCGACCGCCACCAGATTTTGATGCACCTTCACCACCACCCATTGGGTGATCTACTGGGTTCATTGCCATACCGCGCGTTTGTGGACGAACACCTTTCCATCTCAATCGGCCTGCTTTACCCCACAGAATGTTAAAGTGGTCAGGATTGCTTACTTTTCCTATTGTTGCATAGCATTCGCTATTTATCATTCGTATTTCACCTGAGGGTAATTTAATTTGTGCATATTTTCCTTCGATTGCTAAAAGTTGACATGATGCTCCGGCGCTTCTTGCTAATTGACCACCTTTTCCTGGTTTCATCTCGATATTATGAATGAACAAGCCAACTGGTATATTTTTCAATGGTAATGCATTGCCATCTTTATATTCAGCATTCGGCGAGGCCAAAATAACGTCACCAACTTTTAATTTATCTGGTGCTAGGATATATCTCATCTCACCATCTTCGTATTTTACCAATGCAATTCTGGCTGTTCTATTTGGGTCATATTCAATTGTTTGCACCGTTGCTGGAATATTAATCTTATTTCTTTTAAAATCAATTATGCGGTAGAGTCTTTTGTGTCGACCACCGCGATGGCGAGATGTTACTCGTCCTGTATTATTGCGTCCGCCCGTACTTTTTAATGGAACGGTCAACTTTTTATATGGTTTGTCCGCCGTTATATCCGAAAAATCGTCTACTGAGTAGAATCTTGTTCCCGGCGTTATTGGTTTTAATGTTCTTATTCCCATTTTTTCATCTCTTTATTATTCTTCTTGTGCACCTGATACTATTTCGATAGTGAAGCCTTCTTTCAATGTTACGTATGCCTTCTTTCTTCGTGCTGTACGCCCTTTCATTAACCCCTTTCGTGTAAATCGGGACTTGTTTTTACCTCTTACATTCAAAGTTCGAACGCTTTGGACTTCTACATCGTAAAGCTCTTCGATTGCTTTCTTTATTTGAATCTTATTGGAATTTGGGGCTACTTCGAATACATATTGCCTCAAATGTTGCATTCCCATTGCTTTTTCCGATATTATCGGCTTTCTAATTATATCGAACATTGCTCAACCCCTTACTTTAATGTTTCTTCGATTTTATTGATTGCATTTTGCAATATCACTAAATTTTTGTGTGTCATTATATCATATACGGATATTTTGTCTGCTGGATAAACATCCACCTTAGGTATATTGCGAGCTGATACATAGAAAATTCTATCTGTATCTTCGGTTAAGATCAAAGTTGATTCGCCTTCTAATTTTAAATTTTTGAGCAATTGAACTACTTCTTTTGTCTTGTAATTATCCAAACTAAACTCATTGAGAACTTTGATATTATTTTCTTGTGCTCTAATTGATAAAGCAGATTTTTTTGCTAATCTTTTTACTTTAATCGGTACTTTTAAGTTATATTTATGGGGTTTTGGTCCGTGAACCGTTCCACCCCCAACCCATAGTGGCGAGCGTATCGAACCAGCTCTTGCTGTGCCACGACCTTTTTGACGCCAAGGCTTTTTGCCTCCTCCAGAAACTTCGGATCTATCCTTAGTTTTATGAGTACCTTGTCGTTGGTGAGCCAAAAGAGCAACTACATTTTGATGTATAGCATACTCATTAGGTTCAATTGCGAATATTTCATCGCTCAATTCCACTTGACCTATCACTTCACCTTGTTTGTTATATAAATCTACTTGCATCGTTTCTACCCTTTCATTATTTCTAATAAACCATTCTTTGCGCCAGGCACACTTCCCTTGATTAGTATTAGGTTTTGTTCAGGAAATATTTCTACGATTTCTAAGTTACGGACACTAATTCTTTTGTTACCCATTTGCCCAGCCATTCTTAAACCTTTTAATACTCTGGATGGGTAGGATGATGCACCTATCGAACCAGGATGTCGAACTCTATCGGATTGGCCGTGTGTTATCATACCAATTCCACCAAAATGATGTCGCTTTACAACACCTTGAAAACCGTGTCCTTTGGAAGTACCAACTACTTTAACTTTATCGCCTACTTGAAATTTTTCGACGGTCAATACATCCCCAGTTGAATAATTCCCTTCCAAATCTCTAAATTCTTTTAACAATTTATGTGGTTTTAGTCCATTTTTCTTGAATTGACCTAAAACTGGTTTTGTTAATTTTTTTTCCGGAACTTCCTCGAATCCAACAACTACGGAATTATAGCCATCTTTTTCGACTGTTCGCAATTTAACTACTGGGCACGGACCTGCTTGCACCAAAGTTACGGGTATTTGTCGTCCATCTTCGGTATAAAGCGTTGTCATTCCTATTTTTCTGCCAAGTATTGCTGCTTTCATTTTTTCCCTTATACTTTGACTTCTACATCTACACCTGCCGGCAATTCAAGCCTCATCAGTGCATCTACTGTTTTTTGTGATGAATTGAATATATCAATTAATCTTTTGTGTGTTAATAATTCAAATTGCTCTCTCGACTTTTTATCTACATGGGGAGAGCGATTTACTGTGTAAATCTGTCTTCTTGTTGGCAATGGCACTGGTCCAACGACCAGTGCTCCAGTTTGCTTCAATGTTTTCACAATCTTCTCGCTACTTTTATCGATAAGATTGTGGTCATAAGACTTTAATTTTATTCTAATTTTTTTGCATTTCTTAGTTTTTCGATTTTATTCAATAATCTTTGTTACAACGCCTGCACCAACTGTTCTTCCACCTTCGCGTACTGCGAAACGTAATCCTTCCTCCATAGCAACTGGTGTTATCAATTCAATTTCGATAGCATCTAAGTTGTCGCCGGGCATAACCATTTCGATGTTGCCTGGTAATTTGATTGAACCTGTTACGTCTGTTGTTCTAAAATAGAACTGAGGTCGATAACCATTGAAGAATGGAGTATGACGGCCTCCTTCTTCCTTCTTCAAAACATAGATTTGGGCTGTAAAGTGGTGATGTGGAGTAATCGAACCTGGTTTGGCAACAACCATTCCTCTTTCTAATTCTTTTTTGTCGATACCGCGTAATAGCAATCCAACATTGTCGCCAGCAATACCTTCTTCCAACAACTTGCGGAACATTTCTACTCCTGTACAAGTTGTTTTTTTGTGCATTCCAAATCCAACGATTTCGACTTCCTCGTTAACTCTGATTTTTCCACGTTCAATTCTACCAGTTCCTACTGTTCCACGACCGGTAATGGAGAAAACGTCTTCAACAGGCATTAAGAATGGTTTATCAATATCGCGTTCGGGTGTTGGAATATAGTTATCGACTGCATCCATTAATTCATAAATACATTGCAATCTTGGGTCGTCGGCGGTTGTATCGCTTGCTGAACCAGCATCTAATGCATGTAATGCAGAACCACGGATAATTGGAATTTCGTCACCTGGGAATTGATAAGAAGTTAATAATTCACGAATTTCCATTTCGACCAAATCCAACAATTCTGGATCGGCTGCATCAACTTTATTCATAAATACAATAATTCTTGGCACACCAACTTGGCGAGCTAACAAGATGTGTTCACGGGTTTGGGGCATAGGACCATCTGTTGCAGCTACAACCAAGATAGCACCGTCCATTTGTGCAGCACCAGTGATCATATTCTTGATGTAGTCAGCGTGGCCTGGACAATCAACGTGTGCATAGTGGCGTTTTTCGGTTTCGTATTCAACATGCGCTGTTGCAATTGTTATACCGCGTGCTTTTTCTTCTGGTGCATTGTCGATCGAATCAAATGTTCGAATTTCGCCTTTCCCATATTTTTTGTGTAATGCCATTGTGATGGCAGCTGTCAATGTTGTTTTACCATGGTCAACGTGTCCTATTGTACCAATGTTGACGTGTGGTTTATTCCTTTGAAATACTTCTTTAGCCATAATTTACTCCTAATTTTTTTATTTTTTTTTATTATTTTATTTTTTTTCAATTTATTGAGCCGGACTATATTGCGAAAATGTCATTGTAAATCCTGCTCTTCCTTGCGAGAGCGTTCGTAAAGCACTCACATAACCAAATAGATTGGATAATGGTGCTTCTCCCGAAATAATTTGTATATTTCCTTTAGCATCGAGCGAATTTATTCTTCCTTTTCGCGAATTCAAATCTGAAATTATATCTCCAACGTATTGTTCAGGAGATGTAATTTCAACTTTGAATATTGGTTCCAAAATTATTGTTCCAATCTTTCGCAAACCTTCTTTAATGGCATTCGATGCTGCTATTTTTGTTCCCAATTCAGTCGTGATATTTTCGATAAATTCTACTTCTAACAATTTTACTTTAACATCAACTAACGGGTAACCTTGCATTCCCATTTGCAATGATTCTTTTAATCCGTTTAAAGCAGCATCAAGGATAACTTTGTTGATCTTTTTATCGTTAATTTCGCTAATGACTTCGTTTCCTTTGTTTGTTACATTAGGTTCAATTGCAATTTTGACCCATCCAGATTGTGATTTTCCTGCGTGCTGTTTGTCGTAACGATATTCTTCGATAATCGATTGAGAAATAGTTTCGCGGTACGACACTTGTGGTTTGCCTGCTCTTGCTTCGATGTTATGTTCTCTTTTCAATCGGTCCACAGCAATTTCTAACTGCAATTCTCCAACACCACTTATAATTATTTGGCCACTTTCTTCATCTGTTTTGAAGCGAAAAGTTGGGTCTTCGTCTGCAAATTTTGCCAATGCTGCAATCATTTTTTCCTGGTCTGCTAATGTTTTTGCTTCAATCGACATATCTATCATTGGTTCTAGAAAGCGAATTTTGTCGAAAACTAATTTGCGATTTATACAAAGTGTATCTCCAGTCGAAGTAAATTTCATCTGTGGTACTGCAACAATTTCGCCTGAATATGCTTCGCTGATTTCTTCTCTTTTATTCGAATATACTCTAAAAATTTTGTTTATTTTTTCTTTTTTTTCCAAAGTTGTATTTTCGACGCTCGAGCCGAGTTTAAGTATCCCGGAATAAATTCTTATAAAATTAAGGCGACCAACAAATGGATCGGAAATAACCTTAAACGAAAGTGCGGTGAATGGAGATTCGTCGTCCAAGTTAACACTAATTAATTTTTCGTGGTCGTTTGCATCATATCCAACAACTGAACCTATATCTGCTGGTGAAGGCAAATAATCAATAACACCATCCAACAGCGGCTGAACGCCGATATTTTTGAGAGATGAGCCACAAAAAACTGGTACACATTTGCCATTTATTGTACCTTTGCGTAAGGCTTTTTTGATATCTGCTTCGCCAATCTCCTCACCATTTAGGTAAATTTCCAATAGGTTATCGTCGAGTTCAGCGACTTTTTCGAGCATATGGGAGCGATATAAATTAGCTTGGTTTTGATATTTTTCTGGAATTGGGGAAATTTGATATTCTGCGCCATATTTTTCCGGATCAAAGAAGAATGCCTTCATCTTGATTAAATCGACGATGCCTTCGAACGAATCTTCGGCACCCATCGGAAATTGAATTGCAATGGGGTTTGCATTTAACTTCTCCACAATCATTTGGAGAACCCGGTCAAAGTTAGCCCCCATTCTGTCCATCTTGTTAACGTATGCAATACGTGGAACATTAAATTCGTTGGCTTGTCGCCAAACTCTTTCAGACTGGGGTTCTACTCCTCCAACGGCGCAAAATACTGCAATTGCCCCATCGAGGACTCGCAAGGAACGTTGAACTTCACTTGTAAAGTCCACATGTCCTGGAGTATCGATTATATTTATTTGGTGGCTGTTCCAAAATGTTGTTACAGCAGCAGATTGAATTGTTATTCCTCTTTCTCGCTCCTGCTCCATATAATCCATAAACGCCGTGCCTTCGTCAACTTCGCCTATTCGGTGTAAATATCCCGAATAAAATAGAATACGCTCTGTTGTCGTGGTTTTACCAGCGTCTATGTGTGCCATTATTCCGATATTTCGGATTTGTGGTATTGGAACTGCTCTTGCCATTGCTCTAATTTCTAATTGTCAAAGAACTAAAATCTATTATTACCATCGAAAATGTGCAAAAGCTTTGTTTGCTTCTGCCATACGATGAACGTCTTCTTTTTTCTTGAAAGCACTACCTTCGCCTTTGGATGCTGAGATAATTTCGGATGCTAATTTTGCAGCCATTGTCTTTTCTTTGCGATCCCGTGCATAATTTCTTAACCAGCGTAAAGCTAATGCAACTCGGCGATTTTCCTTCACTTCTACTGGCACTTGGTAAGTTGCACCTCCCACTCGGCGAGAACGAACTTCGATAACGGGCGCAACATTCGACATTGCTTTTTTTGAATACTTCCAAAGGTTCTTCTTTGGTTTTTTCTTTGATTATATCGAATGCCTCGTAAACTATATTAGTTGCAGTGCTTTTTTTGCCATCCCACATTATGTAATTAATTAACTTAGCTACCAAAATATCATTATATTTGGTGTCTGGTGTTATTCTTCTAACTTCTGCTCTTTTCTTTCTCATTATTCAACCTAACTTATTTTTATTTTTTACCTTTAACTGGACCTTTTGCAGCACCTGCTTTCTTTTTCTTTGTTCCATATTTGGAACGACCTTTTTGACGATCTGCAACTCCTTGAGTATCGGCTGCACCACGAACTATGTGGTAACGAACTCCAGGCAGATCTTTAACTCTTCCTCCTCGGACGTATACAATAGAGTGCTCTTGTAAGTTGTGTCCTTCGCCCGGAATGTAAGCTATTACTTCGATCCCAGTCGACAATCTTACTTTAGCTACCTTCCTCAATGCCGAATTTGGTTTTTTGGGTGTTGTTGTGTAAACCCTTGTACAAACTCCTCGACGTTGAGGTGAACTTTTCAATGCCGGTGATTTGCTTTTGTAAACCGGTTTTTTTCTTCCTTTTCGAACTAATTGACTTATTGTCGGCACATCTACTCCTTAATGGACATTTTAAATTTTGTCTCTCATAGAGCTTACAAAATTATGAAAAGTTTTGAATATAACAATACGAAAATTTAATTTTTTTTAAATTTTTCTTAAATATTTTTTTTCGAAATAACATTTTTCGACAAAATTTAACGAAAATCAAATTGCTTTTTGACGATTTATGAATTTGAATATTATTTAACAATCTTTTATAAGTTATAATTTGAAG
>Ga0124943_1067733_pt1 | contig 33665 bp, 26 predicted proteins | sample YNPNP_0700MetaT_FD_92943 | JGI IMG/M metagenome (GOLD analysis project Ga0124943, IMG submission 92943) | Anoxygenic and chlorotrophic microbial mat microbial communities from Yellowstone National Park, USA - YNP NP_0700 MetaT (Metagenome... ... | reverse complement strand
GGTGCGGCGGGACTTTGTGGCCAACGTCTCCCACGAACTGCGGACGCCCCTGGCGACGCTGAAGGCCCTGGTGGAGACGCTGCAGGAAGGCGCGCTGGAAGACCCCCAGGCCGCCCGTCGGTTTCTGGAGCGGATGGAGGGGGAAGTGGACCGGCTGGACCGACTGGTGGGGGAACTGCTGGAACTGGCGCGCATAGAGTCGGGGCGCGCGCCGCTGGAGATGGCGCGGGTGGAGGTGGCCGACATTGTTGGGCCGCCGGTGGAGGAACTGCGCCCGCTGGCGGAGCGGTCCGGCCTCTCTCTGGAGGTCCGCCTGGACCCCGACCTGCCCCCTGTTCTGGCGGACGTGGACGGGATGCGGCGGGTGGTCGCCAACCTGGTCCACAACGCCGTCCAGTTCACCCCGTCCGGTGGAGTGACGGTGCGGGCCGAACGGGTGGGGGACGAGATGGTCATCTCGGTGCGGGATACCGGGGTGGGGATTGCCCCGGAGGACCTGTCCCGCATCTTTGAGCGGTTCTACAAGCCCCGGGGAAGCCGGTCAGGCGGCGCGGGGCTGGGCCTGGCCATCGCCAGGCACATCGTCCTGGCCCACGGCGGGCGCATCTGGGCGGAGAGCACAGAGGGACAGGGGAGCACGTTCTACGTGGCCCTGCCGGTGGGGGAGTAGCGGGGCGGGGTGTGTCCCCAAACTGTAAGACAACTGCAAGCAGTTGTCCTATAAAGCGGCCAGGTCCGACAAACTTGGGACACACCCGTCAATAAACCTTCTTAAGCCACTCTTAAGCTCAGGCCACCACCGGTGACCACTTCAGCAGGCGCAGCCCTTCCAGGCGCACCACGTCGGGATAGATGGCCCTGTATACTGTACAGTAGGGGGAGGGCGCGTCACTGCGGCCTGAGGTCTGATAAGTCAGCAGTGGACACCCGCCGGCACACCAGTAGCGCCAGGGGCAGTGTCGGCAATCCTCTTTTTCCTCTACAGAGATGCTCTGAAATCCTCCGCGCCACTCGCGCACCAGGCGCAGCGGATCCGCAGCCCGGATGTCGGTTACCGGCTGATCCATTGCCATCTGACAGCGAAAGACGTTGCCATCCGTATCAATGACCAGGTAACTGCGGCCTGTGCTGCAAGCATAAGCATGGGGCGCGCTGAAGTTGCTGCGATCCAGCAGCCCGTCAACCAACCGGCGGCGAGGGAGAGCTGCTTCAATGACCCGCAGGCCGGCCCGGAGACCTGCGATAAAACTTTCTCGTGCAGCCTGCGAGACAGGGATGGCCCTGGAACGCACAAAATTCAGGTTGAAGGGCAAATCCCGTTCCAGGGCGAAGGCGATGACCCCGGGCAGTTCATGTACGCTGCCTGGGGTGACAGTGATGGAGAGAAACGGCGTCAGCCCATGCTCCAGTGCCAGCTCAATGCTGCTGACCACCTGCGTGAACGAGCCACTACCGTCGGCGTAATGTCGGTGTGCATCATGGGCGGGTCCCAGTCCATCCAGTGAAAGCATCAGGTTTACCCTCTCGCGGCGCAGCCATTCTATCATCCCTTTGTCCAGGAGTGTGCCGTTGGACAGGAGCACTTCCTGCAGACCCACAGCGTGCTGCCTGGCAAGTTCCCCGGCCTTTTCATGGAGCAGGTGCACCAGTGGCCAGCACAACGTCGGTTCACCGCCGGCATACTTGAGTTTGACAGTGTGGAAACCGTTGGCGAGCGCGGAACGAAATACACTTTCCAGGGCTGCGTAACCGGTCTGTACATCCATCGTGCGGCGGCCCGGGCGCACGTAACAATAACTGCAGCGCAGATTGCACACCTCGGTCAGGTGCAGCCAGACGGTCAGTACATAATTTTGAGTCCTGACTTTTCTTGTGTCAGGTACGGATGAAGAGGTGAGCAGACCAAGCATTGCCAGCTTGCGGTCGGCCTCGCTCGTGAGTGGGCGCGGCCGGCAAAATGACTCTAACACATCGCGCGCCGTGGTGTTGAGGACAACTACATTCAGTGGTGCACCAGGGTTAAAGAACAGTTCGTACTCATGTGTCAGCCCGACACGGTAAAGATCGCCGGGGAGCTGCCAGAGAGCATCCAGGGCATCGGATGAGCTGTAAAGGGCGGTGAGGGGTTCAGAACATGCACAGTCATCACCGCCAGCCTCTTCTGGAGGCGCCCAGAGAGCGAGTGGTGGCGCGCTTTCAACTGCACAGGCACAATCCTGCTCAGGCATCCCCCTGGCTTGAGAAAATAGGATGATAACAGGCTCTGGCGATTCGGTCACAGATGGTCTCCCCTATGCAAGCTGCTTGCTGGCGTTCTCATTAAGCGGACACACCATCTCTATGTGTGTGCCCGAAACCTGCGAGGGCCTGAAACCACAGCCGGTGAAGACATGGATGGCCCGGTGATTGTCCGCCCGGGTAACGATCCGCACCCGCTGCAATCCGGCCTTCCTGGCCCAGTCCAGCATTTGATGCACCAACTCTGTACCCAGTCCCATATCCCGATAAGATGGCAGCAACCCTATACCTAACTCTGCCTCGTCAGCCTCTTCTGTACAGGAGACGGGGAACAGCCGACACCACCCAACAATGGAGCCCCCGTCCTCGACTACCAGCAGGCAATGACGAGGACAATCAGGGGTTTGCAGGGCATGCAGCCAGGCAGGTGTTGGCTCAAATTGGCGGGTAGACAGCCATCTACCCTCACTACATACCGTGTTGATTGCCGTCACCAATCCTTCCCGGTCACCCCAGGCAAATGAGCGCAGGATGGGCTTCAAACTCACTCCTCCCGGATAAGCCGCCCAAATGTTTCCTCGAGATACAACCGCAGCGCCGGCGGCTTTTCCAAACTGTATTTCTCCGCCGTCTCATCAATGGACTTGTACACTATACCCATTTCCTCAGCGTTAAGAGTGCGCACGTTTTCGTAGATGCGATCCATTCCCCGGCGCAGGTCACGGAAATCAGCCGCAAAGAGCCTGTCATAAGCCAGTGCCAGCGTCCACTCAGCGGCAGCCTGGCGCAGATAGTTGTGTGCCTCCTTGCGGTCCTTTTCATCACGGCTCTCACGGTAGCGGTCATTGGCCATCCGGTAGCTCTCGAACGCGATGCGGCCGAGCAGGGTGTGAGCTTTTCCCAACTGTACCCATATGAATGTGATCGGCGTCTCGATGTGAGGCTTACCCCGCTCTGTGAAGCGGTACTCTTCTACCAGCGGAAAGACCTCCTCTGCGATAACCTGACGCGCACCTGTGGAGTCACCGATATAATAACGCAACCAGGCCAGATTGACCAGTGCGTCCACCCGCCGGTGAGGGAAACGCTCCCCGGCCTCGCGGGCTGCCCGGCGCAGCATTTGCTCGCCGCTCCTTGCCAGTTCCTGACGCGAATAATCACGCGACTGTCCGTCGTACCGCTCACGTATGTTAGCCCAATCCCTGTAGACGCATCCCAATTCAAGCAGCGCCTCCACCAGGCGGGATGGCTCTTTGTGTTCCTCGGAGAATATCTGCATGGCCTCGCGCGCATAACGCTCTGCCTGGCGCAGCAGCTCGGCTGACTCCTGTGGGGTGTAGAGATCAGGGATCGCGGCCTCGCGGCGCAGCGCCTCGGCCAGTGCCACACAGGCCAGTCCAACGCCCCGTCGCTGTTCCAGGTCACGGAAGATGGTAAGCGCGCGCTCGCAGTGGACTCTGGCCCGGTGGGGTTTATCGTCACGCGTCTCTATCAGGCCGAGTGTGTTGAGGCTGAGGGCGATCAGGTAGCGGCGTCCCAGCCGTTCGCGCATCTCCAGCGCGTCGCGGATATAACGGGTGGCGGAGATGAAGTCGCCAGCCTCTGCGCAGGCCCATGCCAGATTGTTGAGTGTATTGGAATGCTCCACCTCCAGCTCAGGCAATCTGCGCCAGTAGGGGAGTGCCTGGCGGTACTCACGGACGGCCTCCTGGAAACGTCCTCTGTTACGATACAGGTAGCCCAGGAGATTGTGGGCATAGGCCAGACCAATGGTGATACGCCAGGCGTGAAAGGCGTCTGGAGCTTCAATCGAGCTTAATGTGTTAATGGCTTCGCGCAACATTTTTTCCGCACGCTCCAGGTCCTGCCCCTGGTAGATCAGTGCCCATCCCTCGAAAATGCTGAGCTCTGCATCCGGCAATGGCTCTGCGAACAGGTCCTGACATTCTTCTCGCAGTTGTCTCGCATGCCTGGCAGCGCTATCCCACAGCCCCTGCTGAACCCCCCACTTGATTATCCGGATGGCCCTGTCCCTTTCCACCTCGGCGAGGGGCAGGACGTCAATGATTTTCTCACCTCGCAGTTGAACAAAGCGCAGAAGCTCATCACGGAGCTGCTGGTCCAATTCCGGCTCGTTGGTCTGGAACGCCTCCTCAGCATAACGGTAATAGGTCTGGAATCCCTCCAGAGCGTTGCGCCTCAGGCGGTAGTAAACCTCATCAACCTGGGCGTTGTGGAGGCTGGAATAGGCCTCCGCCTGTTCCTCGGCGGTAGCGGCCTGCAGCACTGCCTGGCGAGCTCTGGCCACCAGGCGTTCATAATAATCGAGAATCACTTGATTGACCTTCGCTTTTCTCTCCTCAGTAGCGTACTGCAGGACATGGCGCTCGAGGAGGCCGTACATCTCATCGTGCAGGAAGACCCGCCGGTCGGCAGGCCGCACTTTGACAAATGAAAGCGGTCGTACCTTTTCCAGAGCATCTTCTGCGCTCTGCACCTCGGAGGGTGTGGTTGGTCCCAGCTTGCTGACACAGGCCAGTAACTCAGCGTCCATCCCCTTGGGGGCCCAGGCCAGCGCACGCAGTGTCTCGTCCGTCTCCCGGCCGGTCTCCTGGAGCACCCGTACGATTTCCGCCTCCAGCTCGTTCTGCACCTGCTCCAGACTGTCCTTGTCGGGTGTCCGCTGGATGGCCTCCTCCAGGGAAATCTGCACAGCCGGCAGCAACCGGTCGGCAACGGCCAGGTAGTCCACCAGCAGTGCGATCAGGATGGGGCGGCCGCCGGTATAACGGTGGATCACTTTGCGCGTCTCTTCCGGTATGGCCTCGATCCTGGCCGCGCTCTCGTCCTGACCGATGCGGCGTGCTTCGGCGGCCACGGCCTGGAAGTAGGACAGCGTATCCGCCTCGCGGAATGGTTCCAGCTCGATCTTCTCAAATTTAACGTTGGGGAGACGGCTCAGTTCGTCGCGCAGTGGAGCAGCTTCGGGCCGGCCGGCGATGAGGATGACCGTGTTGGACATGCGCGGGATCAGCTCTCTGACCAGCCAGCTCTGAATACCAGGCCAGGTCCCCGTCGCTCCCAGCGTTTTCTGAACGCGGTCCGGCTCGTGCACAATCGTCTCCACTGTATCCAGCGCCAGCACCACCCTGAACTCACCGGCACATTTCTGGTAATCTGAGAAAAAGGCCTGGAGCATACGCGTCCGCTGATATGTCACTTCCCGGATCACCTCGGCCAGGTCTTGTTTTATCTTGTGCAGGCGGTCCCTCTGCTGCAGATAGTTGTCGAAGTACCCGGCGCCGGGATCGAGTACGGCGCAGATGGCCCTGACCAGCCCTTCCTCAGAATGGGTGTACGCGTGATACAAATCCACCACTTCTCGTGCTGCAAGCACACCCTCTGAGTACCACAGTCCGGGCTGGCCGTGGGCATCTCTGCGGCAACGGCGCAGAACTTCCTGCAACAGACAGGTTTTGCCTGTCCCTCCTCGCGCCAGGATGAGGAAAACCCACGTCTGACCTGAGCTGTCGGCGATAGCTGTCCGAATCTGTTCTAATTGTGCTTCGCGGTTTATCAGCGGCGTGGCGCGAGCGCTGACCTCGCTGGGAACATAAGGGTTGAACGCTTCCATCAGCCTCCTCCCGGTATTTAGAGCCTATCCGAAAAACCGTACAGGCGGCATCCCTATGCGCTTATACTGACGCATAGGGATGCGTCGGTTATGTTTTTCGGATAGCACTTAGCATCATCCTCGCACAGGCTTCTTTATGCGCATAGCTGATTTTGAGGTGCGACGCACCGGCCCATCTCTGCGCGGCGCGGGTCACAACCCGCGCCCTCACAACCCGCGCCCCCGGCCGCCGGACTATGGTCCGGCAGGCACCCGCGCGGAATCCAGTTGTGCGTATCTCACACCCGCGCGCAAACCTTGCGCCAGCAGTCCGGGCCTTATCCCGGCGGACATTCATAAACCGCATGTCTATGCGAAGCTACTGTGACGCGTTAGCCAGACATTTATTGTGGTAATCTATTTCTCCCTGCCAGTGGGCCGCAGCACCGGGGTACTTACTTGCCCAATCAGTGTAAAGCTGAATGGCCGACTCGTGCAGTTTGAGCCATTTTGTGCGCTGCGCTGTCATCAGATAAACCTCTACCAGGCGACGTGTTGGCTCGTCGGTGATATAGCCTCCCCGGGGCCCATCCCAGCGTGCAAACGCCCAGCGCACCAGATACTCACGCACCTGCCTTGCCTGCTCGAAGGTCCAACCCCGGTACTTACTGTCGTAAGCCAGCAGCGCAGCCTGGATGCGCTCCTCATCGAATGAGCGGAGTACACATAAGGCCTCCAGATACTCCCGCGCCTGCTGCCGCTCTGCCGCCGGGAGCGGTTCCAGCATCCCCTCGATCACCTGATCGAGCGCGGCGATCGGGTCGGGGTGAGCAGCCAGCAGATAATTGGCCAGCGGATTGCCATTGCTGAGGCTGTGAATCTCCAAAGCCCTGGAGGCCGCATTTGGCTGCTGGCGTGTTAGCTGCTCCCTTGTGCAATCCACATCAGCGAACGGTTGCAGTTCTCTAACCAGCGCTTTCAATCTCAGTCCCGGTGTTCTCCAGAGGGGAAGGCGACCTCGACCGGTCATAACGATCAGCACGCGCGGTTCCAGTGCCAGTGGCCCCAGGAAATATCTCTCCAGTTCTTCCAGCAGCCGGGGGTCCGCTTCATGAACTTCGTCCACCAGAACCGCCAGGACTTTAACCTGGAGAAGCGCACGTAACTCACCCCGCAGCTCCTGACTGAGGTCCGCCGGGGACGTCCAGTGTTTCCCGGGGAAGATGCTCCGCGCGAATTTGGCCAGGATGTCGTTAACGATCAAAGCCGGCACCGGCGTGGAGGTGTGGCCTTTCAGACTCAGTGCGTATACCGAGAGGTCTTTTACGGAGGCAAGCTGATCCCTGATGTAGGAAAGCAGCCAGCTCTTGCCCAGGCCTCGCCCGCCGGCGAAGACGATCACGCGTCCTTCCACAGGGCATCCCTGCGCAATGGCTCTGGCCTTATCCATTACAAGCGCGACCTCGCTCTCGCGGTCCACAAATTTACTCGCTGCATATGCCGGGGGGCTTACAACTTTCCCTGCCATAATCACTCTCCCCGCCCCAGTAAGCAATAAAAAAACAGGGCACAGACTATGTCAGCCCTGTTTGTTATCGGCCATCATGCCTCCCTGGAAACATTGCAAGCCAGATAAATCAGCGATTCCGCTACCTGGCCTCCGATACCACCGGATGGCTGCGTCAAGGTCTGCTGGCTCCAGGCGTCCCTGCGGACCCACGCGCAGTACATGTTCAACAAACATCTGCTCCACAAGCAGCACCAGATCGCGTGGCAGAGGGCGGGCTATTTGGAGCAGCTCACTCTCTGCGTCGCGTAATGCCGGCGTGGAGAGAGCATCCAGCGACGAGACAGCGCGATATTCCTCCGAGGCCGCCATAAGCCGGCGGGAGATCACTTCACGCAACGTACCCGCATCCCAGTTTATAATAGCAACATCGGCAAGATTTGTCAACAGGTCGGCGTATCCGGTCTGCATCGGGTTCAGCAATTCAACGGGCAGGAAGTATTTTACGTAAATGTGCTCCCCGGCCCATTCGGCCGTGTGTTCCAGAAGTGGCCTGAGCGCCTCAATAGCGGCAGGTCCTCGTTGTGCTTCGGGATAGGCGTCCACCCCATCAACAAGCACGTAAATGGCCTGGTAGCCCATTTCTCTGAGCAGGGCGTGGAGTTGATTAAAATGATCGGATGGGCCGGCCTGTCGGCTCACACTGGATAATGGAGCGCGCAGCGAGGCGATCATTTGCCGCGCCATAGCAACGGGAGGTGGGGAGGTCAGATTGCCTGCCGCCGGATCAAAGCTCTCGGCCAGGCGTTCCCAGTTGTGGTCCGCCTGAATGGCATCCAGCAAATCATCAAGCTGATCCAGACGATGCTTGAGGACTGTCTCCAGGTTCTCATCCAGGAAATCACGAATGGAGGGCTGGAGGTTTCCGTTGCGGGTTATGAAGCGCTGGGGAAAATAGAGCAGGTGGAACAGTAACTCTGAGGCTGCGGCCTGAGTGAGCAAGAGCTCGCATGGCCGCGTGGGGTCCAGGGCGGCAATGACAACAGGGAAGATAAGCCGTGCCCCTTCACCGGCCCGGCAGGCATGCGTGAGCCGGACGCGGAAGGCTGTCTTGCCACCGCCTGCGGGCGCGAAAACAAAAGATGGCCGGTCCCCCCATAAACGCGTAAAGGCACCATGATCCACAAGATACCACGACAGCCTGGGATCGCTGCCCGCGTCGCGTATCCGAAAGGGGTCAAAGCGCAAGCCTATCTCCGGCTTTCTCAGCCACTCATCAATTTGCTCCTCGGGGGATAAAGTCGCTCCGGTGGGTTGTCTACGGGTGTGACTCTGTTCGCTCATTTGTGCCGGTCAGACCCCGAACCGCTGAGAATTTAGGGCCTATCCGAAAAAACGTAACCGACGCATCCCTATGCGTCGGTATATAAGCGGTATAGGGATGCCGCCTGTACGGTTTTCCGGATATAGTGGCTTAAGGATGGTTCATAACTGGTTGACATTTTGTGCAGCGCGCTGCACCCCTGCGTTCGGCATCAGGCAGCCGATTTTTTGAGGCAGTCCAAAGTGTGAACCAATTTCACGGCGAAATGAACTATCACGTTGCTTAAATTATAAAGCGTAGAGACCGGGCTACCATAGCACCTGAGTTGCAACTGGCTCACCTCTGGCTCACCCGTATCTCACCAGCAGCTTTCCAGCCTGATCCCCTGTCCGCGCACAGTAACCAGCAGCACCGGGTCGGAGGGCTCCGGTTCGATAGCCTGGCGGAGCCGCCATAAGAGGGTATCTATCAGCCCTTCGTAATCCTTAGGCGATTCATACGCTTTCTCCGCGGGTGAGGTGGGCACCCGCTCCAGTCCCCGATAGGCGCAGAAGTAGAGTTCACCCTTGCTCACAACACGGCCACTGTGCCGGTAGAGATAAGCCAGTACCTCATAGCCCCTGGATGGCAGCTCTTCTGGCGAGAGATGGCGCCCTCCCACGATCACCTGACGAGACTTCTCGTCCAGGTAGAGGCGGGGAGGGTGATGACGGCGCAATTTTCTCCAGGCAGGAGCATCCACAGGGCGCTCCAGCGCATGGTTGATGTAATGGGCGACCAGTGGACGGGTCTGGGCAAGCCAGGCCCTGGGGGAAGTACCTCCGGCGCGCTCCAGCCAGCGGAGAAACTCAGCGGGGGCCTCATATAGATCGCCGAGGGTGAACGGGTGGCGGCCGAAGGCCAGAGCCAGGCGGCGTTCGACGATTTGCTGTAACTCCGGCACATCCCATTCCAGATGGTAGCCGTCCACTCTTTGACGTACCAGAGCGGTAGCGTGCAGCAGCATTGGCTCCACACGCGAGGGCAGGAGCAATTTGCAGGTGAATTGTGCTTTCTCGAAAAGAGGGAGTGTAGAGAGAAAAGCTTGAATCAGGGCACTTAAACGTTCCCACCCGGCCTCGTCCCAGGCCATCAACCCATCGCTGATGACCCACACGCCCTGAAGCCCGATCCGGACGAGCGCCTCGGTCAGCCGGGCTGCGACCTGCTCCGGCGCACTGTGTGGACTGAACACCTCAGGAGGGGTGGTCTCCAAAATCTCCCTCAGAACCTGGGGGTTTTCGGACTCCTCAAGGAGAGGGCTCACCCGTGCCTGCAAATCGCCCCGGGTATAGCTGTGGATGAAGCAGGTGAAAACGCTCTTTACCCACTGGGGAGCTGCGTAGAAGTCATTTGGGTAGCGCGCACAGTGGTTCAACAGTGCCACGGCACTGGCATCGAAGATGGCGCGCACCTGTTCACGCACCGAGAGGACACCGGCCGGCACGTCTTGCCCGGGCAGCGCCGGACGCCAGGTAACGAGCAGGCGCACCGGCCGGACGTGCGGTCCGTAACAACGTTTGACCAGGGCACGGTACAGAGCGGTTTTGCCGGACCCGTCTGCGCCGAAGACAAGCACCGGGCGGACACCCGCCATCAGCTCGAAATAGCGCGGCGGCACAAAGCAGGCCTCAAGCCAGGGCTCATGTTCGGCCTGCAGGCTCTCGAACGGCGCCAGGCCCAGCGGCGTTTCCATCTGAGTACTGCCGCTCATCTCCACAGGTCCGTCATTTGTGTGAGATCATCGCCGGTCAATTTGCTCCCCTTTTCCCCTATCCGTGCCAGGAGAGCGTTGCCCAACTCCATTAACCTGCGTGGTGATCCTCTGGCAGCCCTGACCACAAACTGATCCACATCTGGACATAATTCCGTGGGAAGACACCATTGATTGAGTGAATCATATCTAAAGTGACGTAGCCGGATGGTCAATATAGAGCGTAACTCATCCTCTGGCCATTCCAGGCACACTTGCTGCGGCGTGACCGGCATTTTCAGGGAGCGCAGTGGTTTTTCGAATATCTCAGCCGGCAGGAACGCTTTTACGAACACCCCACGCCGCCCCAGAATTTCAAACAGCTCGAGCAGTTGCGACAGTATAACACTGGGGATCCTTTGTTTTTCCACCTGTACATCCAGGAGGAGAGTCGTATGGGGAAAAGCTGCGGGACGTCCCCGGCTCAACAGCACCAATAACTCGCCTTCGGAGACGGATGCAGAGGGGGCGCTACCCCGCGTCAACGCCTCCATCTCTTCCAGGAGGCGATCGCCTGCACCGGTCCGGGGAAGGCCCGCCTGATAAAAGCGCCGGGCCAGCTCTGCCCCGGCGCCGAAGCGCCTGGTCAACAGATATGCTATGGCTGCCCGGCCTTCCACATTCTGGTTGCAAAAGGTCGTCGGCAACAATGCCAGGTAGGTAAGCAATGCTTCGGCAACCATACCGGCAATATCCGGAATATGGAGGGACAGGAACTCCGCCACACCGGGTCGCCAGTACACCGGGAATGTGTCCCTTACCTGCAGGCTGTTAAGCATATATAGCAGCGCAGCGGTGGTTTTACCGTGCCCCTGTCTGCCAGAGATAATGGCAGGCCCAGGCTCACGCAGGTATTTAACAGAGGCTGGCAGGGGAAATGGACACTGCGTCAACAACCGCTCTTCCTCGGCTCTGCCTGTGCCGAATGGGTTATCCTCCAATCCCAACGTCTGCAAGCCCCGCTCTATCTGCTCGCTCCAGGCAGCCCGGAAGGGAGACCATAGTATAAAGTCTGTCCAGGGATACAACATCCTCTCACACAGCATCCGCCCGGCGAACTCGGAACTATAGCAGGTGTTGAAAGAGAGAAAGTCGGCGATCTTTCCTCGCCACTCCCCGTCCAGTGTCTGCCACCCCCACAAGAGCGCCTCCTGAATCCGTTCCTTTCCCAGGCTTGCATCCAGTTCTCGCCGCTCCTGCTCAGACCCCTCAAGCAATGTTACAAGGAGTCTGAGCTGTTCAGGCGCGGCGTCTTCCCACTGCTTTGTCACATACTCGCCGACTTCCCGTTCCGCCCGGTACTTCAGATAGAAGCGACCTGCCTCGGAGAGGTCGCCTGTGATAAGGCTCTTCAGTTCGGCGACACGCGCTTCCTGAAGCTGCTGCTTTTGTCGTTTTCGCTCCACCTCGGCTATCTGTAACCATTGCTGGACTCCAAAACCGACTAAGAAAGAGACAAGGGTGGCCACCAGGGAACCCGGCCCGGTCAATGCTTTACCCAGGTGCCGCCACCGTGATTGCTTTGCTGATTCGAGTTCCAGGGTCAAAACCTGTGCCACCGGGGCGGAGACGACCCCTGGCCCTTTGAAGAGTATTTGCACCTGCTTGATCTCTGGGGCCTGCGGCGCCACGCCAGGTCGGACGTATAGTACGGTCGGTGTGCCGGGAGCAGTGGAGGGGGCCAGCGCGACCACGGGGAGAGCCGGATTGCCTGCGGCATCGGTGAAAAGCAGTCCTGTGGTTGGGGTAAACTCGAGTGTGTAGGTGGAAGCCGGCCCTGGGGTTGGAGCTGTCCGCACCAGCCATACGGCTATATGTGCAGCGGGTTCGGCGGGTGATTCGAGAAAGAGTTTGCGGGGATAAGCAACGTAGAGAAGCAATGGACCATCGGCGGATTGGGGCACGCTGGGTGTCACCCAGTCGTGCGTGCGGGCGGGCAGCGAGCGGGCGGCTTCACCTGCCTGGTACCATGCGCTCAGGAGAAACATGATGCCCGGGATGATCATCCAGAGTCCCAGGGTCACCAGGGTGCGCACAAAACCGATGAGCAAGAAGACCGGCCAGCGTTCCAGAAAACGCATGTAAATCCTGCTCAGCCATCCCCGTCCCCGATGTGCTCGATTTGTGGATTTGCTCACCTGACCCATTGGCGTCGTCCCAACAGAAGTTACGCAGTCAGGAGCCGACCATGTGGGTCCTGAAGTATCCTGGCTGAGTAAATATTCGGACCGATTGAATTTGCCCCCTTTTGGGCACTTCGCGCCACGTGTCGGCCTGCGCGACACAGGGCGCGGTCCAGACACCCTCTCTAAGCCGTCTGAGGATCACAGCAGCTCTGCCAGGTGAGTGTGGGCCTACACGATGGCCTCCTGGCGTGAGCGCACGCCCGGTTTGTCCAGGATTGCGCGTGACTTGGCGCTCGACCGTGCACCAGGTAAGACCCGGCGCACATTCAGCGCTCGTTAACCGAAAACTCTGAACAGTGCCTCTATCCCATAATAACCAAGCAGGGCGAAAAGAATATTCTTGATCACCTTGCCGGCTGCACAGCTAATCATAAACTTATAAAGCGGCATACGGAGCGCTCCTGCCACCATGCCGCCTATATCGAAGATGGGATTGGGAATAAGCGCCAGGGTAAAGATGGCCCAGGTGCCGTAGCGCTCCATCCAGCCGTGCATTCGCTGATAAGTGGGACTCTCACCAACCAGCTCCTGGCCACTGTAACCGGCCATATAGCCCGTCAATTCTCCAAAAGCCTGGCCCAGCCCACCGACGATGCCAACGATCCAGGGGTTAAACACCCCTCCCATCACTGAACTGACGGCCAGCCCCGGCACAGGGAAGATAAGTGTGGCGTTGCTCACCAGCCCGACCAGGAAGACAGCCACATAGCCGTACTTTTCCAGCTCGTGGAGTCGCTCGCGGAAGTAAACCGCTGCTCCCAATGCACACAGAATGACCACCAGGGTCAGGGCCTGGACGACCCTCAACCTGCCGGGCGATGGACGCCGGGAGGAGATGCGTTCGCCGTTCATAGCAGTGCAAGCGGAGCTCCCAGCCGCACAGTCTTCTTTGCAGCTCCCGTTATGCCGGCAGTGGCATTACGCGTGTCCACAATCAGGGGAGCATATTGGACCACACTGACGTAATCAATGGAGTGGTGGTTGGTTATAATGACGACACAATCGGCTTCGGCAAGCTCCTGCTGTGTCAGAGGCACAGACTCCAGGACTCTCGGTGCACGGTGAAAAACATCGTTTCCTACATGGAAGCGCGGCACGTAAGGATCGTGATAACGCACCACAGCCCCCCGGCCCAGCAGCAATTCAATCACCCTTTCTGCGGGGGAGTTACGGGCGTCGTCAATGTCCGGCTTGAAGGCAACGCCCAACACCAGGATACGAGCGTCCCTCAGGGGCTTTCTGTGCCAGGAGAGAGCCTGAGAGATAAGATTCACCACATGGTAGGGCATAGCCTGGTTAACCTCTCCAGCCAGCTCGATGAACTCAGCGTAGTAATCGTACTCGCGGGCCTTCCAGGAGAGATAGTAAGGGTCGACCGGGATACAGTGTCCGCCCACACCCGGCCCCGGGTAAAAAGGCATAAAGCCAAAAGGCTTGCTTTTGGCCGCCTCAATGACCTCCCAGAAATCAATCCCCATCCGCTCGGCCAGCAGTGCCAGCTCGTTCACCAGGGCGATATTGACAGCACGAAAGGTGTTTTCCAGCAGCTTGGTCAACTCAGCAGCGCGGGGGGATGATACGGAATGTACCGGCGCTCCCATCTGATGCAGCAATGCCACAGCCACCCGGGTACACTGCGGTGTCAGTCCTCCCACGACCTTGGGCGTGTTGTAAGCTGACCATTGCTTATTGCCCGGGTCAATACGCTCCGGGGAAAACGCCAGGTAGAAATCTTGCCCGGCCTTGAGTCCGCTCCGCTCCAGAACAGGCTGGACAATCTCCTCGGTTGTGCCCGGGTAAGTGGTGCTCTGGAGCACGATCAGTTGCCCACGTTTCAGATGCGGCAGGATGCCTTCGGAGGCCGCGCGTATATACGAGAGATCGGGTGCCCGTTGAGCATCATAGGGGGTGGGCACACAGATAAAGACGGCATCCGCTTCCTCCACCACCCTGTACTCTACCGTAGCAGCGAGCAGACCGGATTGTACATAGCGGGCAACATCCTCTTCGGCCACGTCGGGAATATAGCTGCGACCGGCGTTGACCGCTTCAACCTTATGAGGATCCGTATCCACACCGGTGGTGCGAAATCCGGCGCGGGCAAAGGCTGTGGCAAGGGGCAGACCAACATAGCCGAGGCCGATCACAACGATATGGGCTGTGCGGCTGGTGATTTTATCTTCTAAAGTGAGCATTTATCCGCCTTTCAACTGGGGTGATCCGGTGCCACAGGTGGAGAAGCAACAGTTACGTACCGGTGCCCAACACCGGCCTGTGCAGATGCCACTCCGTGGCCTGCTCGTAAGCATAGGCTACACGCAACACCCGCTCCTCTTCAAAAGCCTGGCCGATCACCTGCATGCCAATGGGCAGGCCGTGAGCATCGAAGCCGCACGGAATACTGACCCCACAGATGCCCGCCAGGTTCATGGAGAGGGTAAAGATATCGGAAAGGTACATCTGCAGCGGGTCGGCGACCTTTTCACCGATGCGGAAGGCTGTGGTAGGGGAGGTAGGCGCCACGATCACATCCACCTCCCTGAACGCCGCATCGAAATCTGATTTGATCAGTGTGCGCACCTTCTGGGCCTTAAGGTAGTAAGCATCGTAGTAGCCAGCAGAGAGGGCATATGTCCCGAGCATGATGCGCCTTTTGACCTCCGGGCCGAACCCCTGCCCTCGGGTGGCATTGTAAGTTTCGATCAATCCGCCGCCCTCGACGCGCAGCCCATAACGCACACCATCGTAGCGGGCAAGGTTGGCGCTGGCCTCGGCTGGAGCGATAAGATAGTATACCGGCAAGGCATATTCAGTGTGGGGGAGGCTGATCTCCCGCACCCCGGCGCCAAGTGTGGCCAGCACATCAACCGCTGTCCGTACCGCAGCTTCCACCTCAGGTTGCATTACCTCCGGAGCGGCAAAGTACTCTTTTGGCACCCCCACCCGCACGCCCCGTAAGTCCCCGACAAGGGCTTCTACGTAGTCCGGCACCGGCAATTTGACCGAGGTGGAATCGCGGGGGTCGTGGCCGGCGATCACCTGCAACAATATGGCTGCATCGGTGACGTCTTTTGTCAACACCCCGACCTGGTCCAATGAAGAGGCGAAAGCGATCAGCCCGTATCTGCTCACGCGCCCGTAAGTCGGCTTGAAACCCACCACACCACAGAAAGCAGCCGGCTGACGCACGCTACCGCCGGTATCCGAACCCAATGCTCCCAGGCACTCATCGGCAGCAACTGCCGCTGCACTCCCACCGCTGGAGCCTCCAGGCACCCGCTCCAGATTCCATGGATTGCTCGTGACAAAGAAGGCCGAGTTTTCGGTAGAGGAACCCATGGCGAACTCATCAGTGTTCGTCTTGCCCAGGATGATCGCACCGGCTGCCTTCAAACGGGCCACGACAGTCGCATCGTAGGGAGGGATGAAATCTTCCAGAATGCGAGAGCCGGCCGTGGTGGGGATCCCCGCTGTACACAACACATCCTTGATCGCCAGGGGAATGCCCAGAAGCGGGGCAGCATCACCCCCGGCCAGACGAGCATCAGCACAACGAGCCTGCTCCAGGGCCTCTTCGGGCGTCAACGTAAGGTAGGCTCGAATCGAGTTATCCACTTCCAGAATGCGCTCCAGGACAGCCTCGGTCAGCTCCACAGCAGAAATACTGCCTCTGGAGAGGAGGGTGCGAGCCTCATGAATGGTAAGCGAGTAGAGTTTCATTGACCGACTCGACAATCAGGGAATTCATGTCTCCAGCACTGCCGGGACGCTAAAACAGCCCGCGTCGGCAGAGGGAGCATTGGCGAGTATCTCCGTCTGAGGGAATGGTGCCTCAGGCTCGTCGTCGCGCATCACACTGCGAACCGGCAGCACAGTTGCGGTTGGCGGGATGGCCTCAGTATCGAGTGCCTGCAGGCGCCCGAAATATTCCAGAATGGATGAGAGCTGCTCCTGGTAGAGGAGCAACTCTTGCTCGTCCAGAGCCAGTCTGGCCAGCATGGCAATATGTTTCACTTCCTCACAGCTTAGTTTCACCGTCCACTCCCCTTTTTCCACTGCTCCGATAACCTGGGATTGAGTGACTGCCTGCCCACGCCGACTGAAGTCGCCCGCATTGGGCCGCAGCCTTCAGTCGGTCTGCGCCGACGCGCGGCGCGAAGTGCCCAAAGAGGCCGATTTCAATCGGGCGGCATCTGGTGCATAACTCAGGGTATCAACCAATGAACCACCCTAAAAGTCCAGTTCTCAACCGCTTTGAGATACTGTGCAGCGCGGGTTATAACCCGCGCTCGTGCGGACTGCGGTCCGCACGGCACGGGTGTGTCCCAATTTTGTTTGTGGGACATGCTCGCAGTTGTCCTGCAACTTTGGGACACACCCCACGGCACCGGACATGAAATAGTTGCGGGGTTGAAACGTCAGCGCCGTTCTTGTGTCAACATATTGTACAGATACAACAGGTTGGCAACGTGAACTTGCTGGACCAACCCGTTCAACGGGATGCGTGAAAGTCCACAGGATTCGATATTGTTGTTCAGGAGCGCCTCCCTGTTTTTCCTTTTTGCCGCTTTAGCCGCCTTCTCCTCGATAGCATCCAGGTAATTCAGGCTGGCCTGTATCACGCTCTGGACCTCTCCCCGCAGGACGATCTCTCCATGCCCCTGCACCAGATTCTCCACAGGCAGTTCCAGTACTCTGCGCAGGGAGGTCCGGAGTTTATCTATGTCACCATCCACAATGGAGGGCACCGGAAGTACTGTATCGGCGGCAAACAGCACGCGGTCATCGGGGACATAAAGCATAAGTGAATCCGGGGTGTGGCCCGGAGAATGCATGATCTGGACCTGTTTTTCCCCCAGGCACAGCGCCATTTCCCCTTCCTCCAGGATTATGTCGGGCATACGTATGGTGACCTCTTCTAACGCCGGCTCTTCCCGGCGTGCTGCCTCAAGGGCGGGGATGCCTATTTCTGTGACCAGTGACCGGTAGTGCTGGTGAGCGATGACATCGGCCTGAGGGAAGAGATACGCACCATAAGTGTGGTCGGCATGGTAGTGAGTGAGAATAATGTAGCGCACGCCGGCATCACACACCTGCTCGAGGAATATTTTCATCTCGCGTGCTTCAACGGGCAGGGGGAGGCTATCTATCAGGATCACGCCTTCGCGGGTTACGATTGCGCCAGCCGTTACTTGCGCGTACAGATCACTGGTGAAAACGTAGATGTCGTTGGCAACCCGTTCTCTCAGCATAGAGACCTCGAGGGTATGCAAACGCCACCGGGGTGCCGGTGGCGTTTGAGATTATAGCTATGGGGGGACCCCGCTGTGCCGTGTGCCCGCAGTTTTGAACCTGCTATCGCAGGTGGGGGCCTGCTCAGTGGTCTGCCTTGCCCGAAGGCTATCGCATCCCTACGCTGAAGAGACGGCTCCCGTTGGTATGGGTGTTGGCTCAAAACGCAAAAGCGGCGATCACGTACACAGCAGGGTCATTTACACTATACCATACATCGGCAAAAAGCACAAGTCCAGTATCAACCAGTGCATGCTGACACGGCTCCAGTCATTGAAGCCGCCGTTCTCAAAAGGTGACCGTTCAGACCGGTCGAGATCGCCCTCTTCAGACGCCTGGCACCAGGTGGGGCAAACTTTTGGATCGCCCGCCGGTTTCAGGCTGCCGCAGCCACAGCCTGCCGCCAGCCGTGATACCACCGCAGCGCCACTTTGGTGAGTTCCGCGGCTATAGCAGGAACAAACAGGAGCGGCAGCACTACCGACAATTCCCTGCCCCCCAGGGACACAGTGCCGAAAACCGGCTGCATGAACGGGAGATACACAGCCGCAAGCAGGAGTGCCACAGAAGCCGACACTGCGTACTGCATATAGCGGTTGCTGAAGACACCCAGCCGGAACAGGGAAACACGCTCAGAACGTGCAGTGTAAGCACGCGCCAGTTCGGAAGCCGACAGTGTGAAGAAGGCCATCGTCCTGGCCAGGGCATAGTTTTGCGGGGCCCACGCCAGGCCAGTGTAATAAGCGATCAGCACCACCGTTGTGATGGCAATCGTCTGGATGATGGTGCCGGCAAGCATAGGCCGGTTGATGATCGGCTCGCGCACCGGCCGCGGAGGCTGCTCCATAATATCCGGATCGCCCTTCTCCAGCCCCAATGCCAGCGCGGGCGCACCGTCGGTAAGCAGGTTGAGCCAGAGGAGCTGGATGGCGCTCAACGGCGGAGGCGAGCCGGCCAGCGTGGCCAGAAAAATCACCGCGATCTCGGCCAGGTTACATGAGATCAGGTAGTACACAAACTTGCGGATGTTGGAGTAGATTATGCGCCCCTGCTCCACGGCCGAGACAATGGAAGCATAGTTATCATCGGTGAGCACCATATCGGCGGTCTCTTTAGAGACATCGGTGCCCGTTATGCCCATCGCCACGCCTATGGAGGCGCGTTTGAGAGCCGGGGCATCGTTAACACCGTCGCCTGTCATTGCCACAATGTGATCGCGTGCCTTGAGTGCCTCGACGATGCGCACTTTGTGTTGAGGGGAGACACGGGCAAAGACATCAACGTCCTCAATGCAACTGACGAGTTGCTCGTCGCTCATCACGTCCATTTCCGCGCCGGTGATGAGCCGCCCACCAGGCCGCCACAGACCGATCTCCTGTGCAACGGCGCGGGCTGTATCAGGATAATCACCGGTGATCATGATAGTGCGGATACCTGCCTGTCGTGCCAGCTCCACCGCCGGTTTAACCTCAGGCCTGGCCGGGTCTATCATCGCCACCAATCCTATCATCGAGAGGTCTTTCTCGATTGTCTCAACATTGACCTCCTGGGGGATTTCGTCAAGATAACGGTAAGCGACCGCCAGCACACGCAGCCCCTCTCGCGCCAGCTCACGGATGGTGTTTTCAATATGCAAACGCCGCTCAGGCGTCAACGGCACATCTTTCCCATCCTCCAGGATGTTGTTGCAGAGGGAAAGCATTATATCCGGTGCGCCTTTGACGTAGACAATATAGGTTGGCAGGCCATCTTTGCCATCCCTGCGCAGATGCACGGTGCTCATACGTTTGCGGCCACTGTCGAAAGGCACCTCCGCCACGCGCGGGAATTTGCTCTCCATCTCTTCGCGGTACAGGCCGGCCTTGGCTGCCGCGACTACCATCGCCCCCTCGGTGGGGTCTCCGACCATACGGTAGCGATGGTTTCCTCCCTCATCCTCGAGTATCTCTAACCGGGCGTCTGAGCAAAGCAGACTGCCGGTGAGCAGGGCCATAATTTCGGCGCTATCACGTGGGTTTACCGCCACTCCGGCATTGGTGAACTCCCCGGTGGGCTGGTATCCCTCACCACTCACATTAAGCCGCAGGTTGGCAGCGTAGAGCTGTACGGCTGTCATCTCATTCTTGGTCAGGGTACCGGTCTTATCAGAGCAGATGACAGTGGCGCTCCCCAGGGTTTCCACTGCTGGCAGGCGACGGATGAGAGCATGCCGCCGCACCATCTCGCGCATCCCCAGCGCCAGGCAGATGGTCACTACGGCCGGCAACCCCTCAGGCACGGCTGCGATGGCCAGGCTGACGGCGACGATGAACAGGTCCACAATGTCCTGTCTGGTATGGATCAGATAATAAGCCAGCCCATGGCTGGAGATCAAAGAAATTTCGGTATCCTGGATGATCGCCTCGATGAAGACAATGGCACAGATAGCCAGGGAGCCCCATCCCAGCCAGCGTCCCAACTGGTCAAGCCGCCGCTGCAAGGGGGTAGGCTCTTCCTCATATGACTGGATCAGCTCGGCAATCTGGCCTATCTGGGTCCGCATACCGGTGGCGACCACGATGCCCCGACCCCGTCCGTAGGTCACGGTGGTCCCCATGAAAGCACAGTTAACCCGGTCGCCTGTCTGAACATCTTCTGCCAGCGTGACGTCTGCCTTTTTCTCCACCGGCACCGATTCCCCGGTCAGCGAGGCCTCCTCGATTTTGAGGTTGACGCTCTCGATCAGCCGCAGGTCGGCCGGCACGTAATTACCGGCTTCCAGGAACACGACATCACCGGGCACCACTTCGCGGGCGGGTATGACGATGCGGTGGCCATCTCGCAGGACGTGGGCTTCTGGGGCAGCCATCTTTTTGAGCGTGGCCAGGGCTTCCTCTGCCTTTCCCTCCTGAATTACGCCGATGATGGCATTCAGCAGCACGATGGCCATAATTGCCCCGGCCTCCAGGGTATCCCCCAGCAGCAGGGAGATGAATGCTGCGACAATCAGAATGATGACGAGGAAATTGTTGAACTGGTCCAGCAGCATGTGCCAGAATCCTGGCCGTGGCCGTTCGACCAGTTCATTGGGGCCGTACTGGCTGAGACGGGCAGCGGCTTCAGCCGCCGTCAGCCCTCTTGCCGGATCAGTGCCCAACGTCTCCGCTACTTCTTGGACCGTACGGGCATGCCAGGCGACAGCAGAACTCTTATTCTCCATATGTCCTGTGACTCCTCAGTCGAAATGCAACGGCGTTGCATTCTAACACTGCCTTTTGCATATGTCAAGAGGCGCAACTGCCTGCCCACGCCGACTGAAGTCGCCCGCTTTGGGCTGCAGGCCTGCGGTCGGCGCAGGCGCCGGAAAGGCCGATTTCCGATCGGCACACGGCGGCAGGCAGCCGGGCAGGTAATTACCAGGAGACACAAAAACACCCCCTCAGGTAAGGGGGGGCTGGTCGAGGGGATGCACCTGTCAATATATCCCCCACCAATACATGTCCGCCAGCTTCTGGTGTTCCTCCCGCAATCTGACATAACTTTCATAACGGTGCTGACTCACCCTGCCCGTCTCCACCGCTGCTTTGACTGCGCAACCAGGTTCGACAGTGTGAGTACAATCGGAGAAGTGGCAATGCCTCACCAGCGGGGCGATGTCTGGAAAGTAAGCGTCCACTTCTTCCGGGTCCAGGTCAAAAAGGGCCAGAGCACGGATACCAGGCGTATCGGCCACCCAGCCCCCTACATTTAAAGGTACGAGCTGGGGTACGACAGTGGTATGGCGCCCCTTGCCGGTAGCCCGGCTCACCTGACGCACTCGTAATCCCAGCCCGGGCTGCATGGCGTTGAGCAGGCTGGTTTTGCCCACGCCCGAAGGCCCCATCAGGGCCGAAATTTTCCCCTGCAGCGCATCACGCAGACTACTTACCCCATCACCGGTAACCGCGCTGGTGTAGACCACCCGATAGCCGATCTTCTCGTAGACACCGAAGAGTGCCTGGGCCTGATGCCGGCCCACCAGATCAACCTTGTTCGCACACACGATGGCCGGAATGTGCTGGTATTCTGCTCCCACAAGCAGCCGGTCCAGCATGCGCAGGTTTGGTGATGGTTGCGCACAGGCAAGCACGAAAACAGCCTGGTCAGGATTGGCAACGATAACCTGCTCCCGTTCAGAGAGGTAGCCGTCCCGATCCCAGCGGCGGGCCCCACGCCCACCCGGGAGTGGCGCCAGACGTGCCAGCACACGTTCCCGTGGCAGTATTTCCTCAATCACGCCGGCGCCTTTGCCGACAGGACGTATCCGCACCCGATCTCCGACGGCGATGAGATCGGTGTCGAGGCGCTCCTGCTTCAAGCGCCCCCGTACCTGACATACAAAATCACCGCTCTCTGTGTGAACGGTGAAGAAACCGCTTTGTGCTTTGATGACCAGTCCGCTGATCAGCTCAGCCATACGCAGGTTGGATTCCCTAACGCCCCTCTACTTTCCTTACAAAGCTGGCCAATGTATCGCTTCCGCGTATGCGTACGCGTGGCATCGTAAAAATTTTATCCAGGGAGTGATCGTAGCCCATCTCCGTCGTCACTGCGCCCCAATATCCGGCCGATTTGAGCACTGCAATCACCTGCTCATCGTACCGGCCGGATGGATAGCAGAAAAAGCGCGGCAGGCGGCCGGTGTGGTAATAGATTGCTTCCTGGATGCCCAGAATCTGGTACACAAGGTACTCATATGAACGCCCGCGCAGGTCCACATGATCACGCCCATGCGCCTGAATATCCATCCCGCCGTCGGCCATTTCCTTCATCTGCGCCCACGTCAGATAGCCCGGCGCCTCGAAGTGAGCCGGTGTGGCCAGGACAAAAAAGGTGCCCGTGAATCCGTACTCCAGTAATAAGGGAAACACCACTTCGTAAGCATCCCTGTACCCATCATCAAAGGTCAGGATCACCGGTTTCTCCGGCAGTGGGAGACCCTGGGTGAGGTGAAGGTATAGATCGCTCAACGTGATGGTGTGATACCCGGCGTCGGACAGGTATTGGAGCTGCGCCCGGAAATTTTCCGGCGTGACGGTCAGGTCGAGGCGTATCCGATCGGCGCCTGCAGGTGGCTCAGATACGTAATGATACATAAGGATGGGTACCCGTGCCTGATCGGGAATAGGTAGTGGCGCAGGTGTAGGCGCAGGTGTAACGGTGCTCCGTGAGACACGAGGGCCGGCCATCACCCAATCCAGGTACGGATCGTCCCATCTCTGCCCGCCTGCAAGACCCACAAACAGCAGGCACATTGACACGATCATCCTGGCACAGGTGCACAAAAGCTGCTCTGTGCTCAGGCGCAAGTTGGATAAGAAAGTAGAGTTACCTGGGGTTGGGGAATCTGTCAATTCCGGTGCTCTATTGCAGGTCACGCCAGCTCAACCTTCGGTATGCTCAGTCACGCTTTCCTCGCCTACCACTTCCCATGTGACCTGGCTTGAAGAGGCGGCAGGATGATTAAGCCTCCTGGCCACGCCCTTGCCCGTGGATGACTTCTTGCCTTCCGGCCTGGGAAGGTGACGGTTTGATGAGGCCTCGGACAGGGCACCGGGCAGGAGCTGTCTGGGGAATGTCACCGTCCCGGAGCGATGAATCTCTTCACTTGCCCTTGCTATGTCCTCAAAGAAGGTGATCCCTCCCAAGACCAGACTGACGGTACCGGCGTGGATCATGGCAAAAATCCAGGCCTTAACCCAGAGCCATAGACTGTCACCTGCGATGGCAGCGACCACAGGTTGTTGTGCTTCCCTTGCGGGGGCCGTATCCGCGCGCTGGTGTGAACGTCTGGAGGTAGCCGGTGGCGTAACCTTCCAGTACAGCGCCACTGCCCCTGCCACAAGCAGGAGCAGCAGGCCCAACAGGCCGCTCCCAACCGCTGCCATCCATAGAAAGGTATCATTCATGGCCGGTTCCCCGACAGGTTGCATCCAGGGGCTTCCATGCCAGTATCCTTACTCAGGCGGACCCAAGGGGACATCAATGGGGCAAAGGTTACGTACCAGTGCGGATGCATGCAGGTTTATGACAGGCTCACAACTAAAAATCAACTTCCATATACCGGTCGGGCCACATGGGCACCATGCGCAGGATGTATCTATTCAGCCTGTGCCCGCCGGACTACAGTCCGCGGGTCGAAGGCCATCTGGGCCGTTTGCGGGTGTCTCAGTTTAGCTGGCGTTTGCAGTATCTGCCTCGTGCGGACTGTGGTCCGCACGGCACTGCATGGGCAGGCTGAGTAGTTACCGCATGATTTACGCACTTGCAATCAGGCCGGCCCGTGGGACGGGCTCCCGGTCCGCTGATCGGAAAGCCATCCTGCGTGGCACCGATAGAAGACAGACGCGCCCGGCGGGACTTGAACCCACAGCATTCGGTTTCGTAGACCGCTCCTCTGTCCAATTGAGGTACGGGCGCGCGTAACAGGATAAATTGCACATGCTTAATGATACACACAGAGACAATTTTGTCAAGTCTGTAGCCTCCTGCGTCACACAGGTGGGTATGGCTCAAATGCGTCGTAACTACTGAGGGCCGATTTCAATCAGCGGCGTCCGGCGCGTAACCCAAAGTGTCAGCCAGTTATGAACCATTCTCCAGGAAACGGTCCTGAAAAGCGGGACAGCCTTTCCAGGCTGTCCTGGCGGGCTGGAAAGGCTGCCTTACAGTTCCTCAGACAGGAACTCAGTGATTTTGGGTGAACACGACGTATCCCAATGCCCCGCCGCAAAAACCGGGAAAGTCAATCACGACCTCGTCTGAGACTGCAGGGTGGTTAGGTTTATAAGGATCGTGGAGCTGCAACCGCACCTGCATAGGTTTTGGCTTATTGTCGAAGAATAGCTCGAAGGCGGCCTGGCTTCCGTAGATCGTGTTAAAGCGCTGATCTGTGCCGGCGTTGACCACCGTGTCAATCCCCGCCCCCCAGATATGAACCGGGTAGCCTTTGAGCGGATTCCCATCCAGGTCCTGCACGTGACCCGCTACTCCGGTCCATTCGCAACCGTACATCGGCATAATCAACCTTACCTCGTGAGTAAACTGCCAGTAGGAGCGGGTTACCCGGGGAGTTTCGGTTGCCGTCGGTGGCGGAGTGGGCGAAGGGGGTATGGTCGGGAAGGGCGAAGGGGTCAGTGTAGGCGTGCGCGTATTGGTCGGACGGGGGCTTGGCGTGACACTCGGCGAGGGCGTCGGCGTCCAGGTGGGAATGCCCTGGGTGGGTGTCTCTGTGGGCGTCGGCGGCACGGCCATAGTCAGGGTGGGAGGAGGAGCAAATGGGTTGAAGATGTTCAAACCAATCAACCCGTAGAAGCCTGTCAGGCACACGGTCATCACCAGCACCAGGATGGTAAGAGTATTAAATATCCGATCCCGCCCCCCTTTTGCCTTCGACGCGCTCTTTTTCGTACGCTTCATGCGCCGCTCTCCTCAATGCAAGTATATAACTGATCCCTGCAAGGGGAATCACGAGCTTTTGCGCTCCTGTAACGAGCGCATACTCACGGAGCTGTGTTGACGAAGCGCTCTACTGCAGCCTGAGCCCACAACCCTGCGATCCATTCGTCCAGGGCACGTGCCTCCAAAATGCTCAGGTTCTCCTGGCTGACAGGGCGGGCCGGGTCACGCTCCACAACCTGTACGATGTGGTAACCGAGCATGCTCTGAATGACGCCGCTGAACTGACCCGGTTGCAAAGCGAAAGCCACAGCTTCCACTTCCGGTGCTATCAGGATGCCCCTGGGAAAGAAGCCCAGATCGCCGCCCGTGTCACGTGTGCTGACATCTTGGGAATAGGTCATAGCCAGCGTGGCGAAATCGGCACCCGCCTGTAGCTGGGCCAGAATGCGTTCCGCTTCCTCCCTGGTATCAACCAGGATGTGACGGGCATGGACGTGTTCAGCCGTCTCTGGCACGCTATCAATGACGCGTTGTGTCATCTTCATTCCGATCAATTGGGCACGCGCTTTACGCCAGACGTCTTCCCTGGTCTCGCCCATCTCTGCCAGCCTGGCATCGAAAGCCTCCTCTCCTCCACTGTCCGCGATCATCGCCTGCACGTGGAGGTTTACCTCTTCATCGGACACGGTGATCCCCTGGGCTGCTGCAGCCTGTTCGATCAGCACCTGTTCGATCATCATATTCAGGATCCACTCCCGGTGCCGGGCAACGCTCTCCTGCCCCTCCGCAGTGTTGGGGTCTATTCCCTGGGCTCTCAGCGCTGCCTCATACTGACCCACCTCACGCTCGTAATCGGCCAGGTAGATGGGGACACCGTTTACCCGCGCTGCCAGTGGAGGCTCAGGGGTCGGGGTGGGAGACGGGGCGGTCGAGGGAACACCGGTGTCTTCGACCTGCGAGGCGGTGGCAGTCCACATGGACACAGTTGGAGGGACTGTGGGCAGGGTGAGCGTCTGGCCGCAGGCCGATAGCAGCAGGGATGTCAGGATAAGTAACGCGATGGCTTTCAAGAGTGATATGGACTTTGCCGGGATATTCAAGTGTGCCTCCTCACAGGAAAGTGCCCAGACATTATAACTACAGCTATGATTTTGCGCAACCGCGCTGCTATCATCATCCCGGCACAGGCTCTATTATTCGCATGGCTGATTCTGGGGTACGACGCACTGGCCGATCTCTTGACTGCGCTGCGCGGGTCACAGTCTACGCGGGCTGGATGCTGGCTGCCGACCGCCGGTCACAACAGTGCAGCACGGGTCACCCGCGCCGACTGTGGTCCGGCAGGCACGGCGGGTGGGAGCGACGCACGGAATCCAGTTATGCGTATCTCACACCCGCGTGCGAACCTGAATGCTATGCGACTTCTTGGGTCTGAGACCAGCCAGACTTTACCGGCCGATACACAACCCGTTCGTATCCTACCCTTGCCCTGCCCAGAGGGGCTGTGGCGTCCAGTCCCATTTTCGCCGTACGGGCCTTCTGCCCGGGCACCTGCGTCGCCGAAGGGTCCAGGCTGCTGCCCGGCTGGTCGGTCAGCACTACCAGGTCACGGTCGGCCTGGAAGCGGGTGGCAATAGCCCACTCTACCTGGTTGATGTCGAAGATATCCACGTCCGTGTCCACCACGACGACATGTTTGAGCGAGGAGTGACCACGAAACGCCGCTTCGATGGCCCGTTTTCCGTCCGCTTCGTGCTGCTTGTTAATCTGCACCACAGCGTGCAGCCAGGATGTCCCGCCTGGTGTGATATAGACGCCGGTGCACTGGCACACCTCGTTGACAGCGGCGAAGATGGTCGGCTCGCGCGGCATACCCATCAGATTCTTATGCTCCAATCCCCCCGGCAGGAGGGCGTGAAAAAACGGTTCGCTGCGATGGGTAATGCGGTCAATTTCGATTACCGGCTGGCGCCGCACAATATCCATTGTACCGGTGAGGTCTGGAAACGGCCCTTCATCGGCCAGGGTGTGAGTAATGTGGCCCTCCAGGATAAGCTCTGCATCGGCCGGTACCTCCAGGTCCACGCTCTGGCAGGTCACAAGCGGCGTTGGGGCAAGTGCGTGCGCGATCTCCAGCTCATCCACCCCTTTGGGGGGACTCATTGCAGCCGCAAGCAATACCTGCACCGGGCAACCGACGGCAATGGCAACAGGCAGAGGAGTGCTGACTTTGCTCAGCGCGGTGTGTGTACCACGTCCCTCGACGATGCGGGCGACAAAATGTCTCTCGTCCAGCAGCATCAGTCGGTGGAATGAGATATTGCGTCCGAAATCCGGATCTTTGATAACCGCGACGCCGGAGGTTATGTACCGCCCACCATCGTCCGGGTGGTAGCGAGGAATGGGGAGCTGCGTCAGGTCTGGCCGTGTCTCGACGATCTCCTGGCAGGGTGCAGAGCCAATCAGCGGCGGCGGGAGTGGGTGGGCCATTGCAGCAGCCAGACGCTGGATCAGTGCAGAGGTGGTGCAGTTTAAAGCTGCGGCAAAGTGTTCGCGTTGGGCACAAATCCCTGTGATTGCCCGCCAGCCGGGAAAGCCTTTGAGCGTGTGGAACAGTACTGCCTGGCCATCGAGCGCTGCGATCATGCCCGCCAGTTCCAGGTGCGGATCAACCTCGCGCTCAAGTTCTACCAGCGTGCCGCGCGCTCTGGCCCATTCGATAAAACGACGCACCTCCATTACCAGTGCTCCCAGTGAACGCGCGACCCGTCGTACTGGGTACGCGGTTCCTTTTCCTCCGCCGGGTGGCCTATGGAGATCAGGTTGAGCGGCGTAATCGTCTCCGGCAGGCCAAGTATCTGACGCACGGCGGCCACCCGCTCCTGGTTAGGATAAACCCCCAGCCACACAGCGCCAAGGCCCAGGGCGGTCGCGGCAAGGAGCAGGTTCTCGGTGGCAGCGGAGCAATCCTGTACCCAGAACTGCTCCATCTCGGTCAGGTCACCGCATACCGAGATGCACAGTGGGGCCTCGAAAAGCATCTTGCCATAGGGATGGGCTTCGGCCAGGGCGTCGAGGGTGTGCCGTTCGGTGATGACGATGAAGCGCCAGGGTTTGCGATTAGAGGCCGACGGCGCAGCCATCGCTGCTTCAAGCAATGTCCTGATGTCTTCTTTAGAAACCGGTTGGTCCGTATATTTGCGGATGCTGCGACGTGCAAAGATAGTCTGAATGAATTCCCTGTTCATAATGCATACTTCCTGTTAGTCCGGAGTCCGGTCTGAATGAACCCCTGCTCATAATGCACATTTTTTGCCATCTATGCAGGTGGTGACTGCGAGCAAGGCCTGCCTCGCCGGTACGCGCTTTTTGAGCCTGTGGCCAAGGGTCAGCCTGTTGCTCCTGGTGCAATATCAGGCGATGTCGGCGCAGGGCGATCCGGCGGATCACCCCAACCGGCGCGAAGCGCCCGAAGAGCGCGACTTCATCGGCCTGAATAGAGAGACCGGTCACCTGAGTTTTGAGACGGGTGCGTCCAAATTTTGTCGGACCTGGCCGCTTTGCAGGACAACTGCTCGCAGTTGTCCTGCAACTTTGGGACACACCCTTTGAGACAGGTTTATGGACGGCTTACCACCAGATTATCGAAATGGATTTCCGTAGCTGCGTCCTCGTAGGTTGTTGCCGTCAGAGCAATATCTCCAGATGCAAATGTATCGTCCTCGGTGCCTGCCAGGAACTCGCCGTTCACCGAGAGTTCCAGACTTGTGCCATTGCATACTGCCCGGATGTGATTGGTGGCGTTGCCTTTGTGTATGGCTTCCGTCTCCGTCCAGTCCACCAGATAGTAGAATTCATCATCCCTGGCTTTTATGATCGCGTAGTAGCCATCGCCAGAGAGGAGGAGATAATAGCCATTGCCATTACCCTGCTCTCTACATATTACCCCGTAGTCATTGTCGCTTTCCGGTCCGGCAGCCACCTGGGTGGCGTCCACTTCGATGACGATATTATCGAAGGTGCGGTTAGCCACTCCCCACATGGTATTGCCATTGGAGAGAGAAGTAACAGAATAGACGCCGCTTTTGTAACCTACGCTACCATCATCATATCTACCCACTTCCCAGCCAGAATCCGGATCGCTGAAATCGTCCTGGAAAATGACATTTGAAGGTACCGGGGATGCCTTCGGGCCGGTGAGAGAGGGAAGCACATTGCAGGTACATGCCAGTGTTGTAAGGATCAACGAGATGATCACGCCGAGAATTTTACGGTTCACTTTATCCTCCTTGATTTGTTATTTGAAATCCGGGGCCATGCTCTCAGGTGACCGGTATTGCCCCGGTATCCTGTGTGAATATTAGCAGATCAGATCCCCATCCCCATGCTTATCCTCTGTCCAGGAGGCCAAGACGGGCCTGTTCCTCCTCAATGACGCTTTCTTCCAGCTTTGTGAACAGCGGTTCCGGCCATTGGAGCGGTTGTGCTGGTGGTAACTGGCTGGCCTTCCACTCACCTGTAGCCGGTTTGTCATCATAGCACAGCGCTTCATGGACCCGCCCACCTGGCTCTTCAAATGTGGTGGTGTACGAGTGCCCGAAGAGTGTCCCCTCGTAGCCCAGGTACCTGTGCAGCCTTTCGGAGGTGAAGGGCAGGAAGGGAGAGAATAGAATTTTAAGGGAATCAATCGCACGCAGGGCGACATATATGGAGGTGGCAGCTGCCTGACGATCCTCTTTGATTTGGAACCAGGGGCTTTTTATCTCCAGATAGCGATTGGCTTCCCGCGCAAGTGTCATGACCTCGCTAAGAGCGGCGCGGAATTTGCAACCAGCGATCAGATTACCGATTGTCTCGAATCCCGCCTCGATCTGTTTTAACAGACCGGTATCCACATCTTCCAGTGTCCCGGGTACAGGCACGCGTCCCTCGAAGTGCCTGCAGGCAAATGTGAGGGCGCGGTGGACCAGGTTGCCCCAGGTGGCAACCAGTTCGTCGTTATTGCGACGCACAAATTCCTCCCACAGCCAGTCGGTATCGCGGGTCTCCGGCATGGCTGCGGTGAGATAATAGCGGAGTGGATCGGGGTCATAGCGGTCGAGCGCTTCGTCCATCCAGACAGCCCAGTTACGGCTGCCGGATATTTTTTGCCCTTCCAGGTTCATGAACTCGTTGGCCGGGACATCGTAAGGGAGATTGAGTTTTTTTGGTGGGATCATCATCGTAGAGCCGCCCCACGCCCAGTAATTCGGCGGGCCAGATCACGGCATGGAATGGAATGTTGTCCTTACCGATGAAGTAAAGTGTCCTGGCAGCCGGGTTGTACCACCAGTCTTTCCACGCTTCGGGCTGGTGGTGGTTGTGTGCCCACTCAATGCTGGCGGAGAAGTAGCCGATCACTGCCTCGAACCAGACATAGAGACACTTGCCCTCCCACCCCGGCACGGGCACCGGGATGCCCCAGTCGAGATCACGTGTGATCGGGCGGCCCTGCAATCCCTCTCCCACATACTGGCGGGCGAAGTTAATAACGTTGGGCCGCCAGTGTTCTTTGCCGGTCTGGAGCCACTCCATTAACCCGGCGCGGGCCAGTTGGGGCAGATCAAGGTAGAAGTGTTCGGTTTCGCGGAGTACCGGGGTGCTACCGTCTATTTTGCTGCGCGGGTTGATCAGATCCTTGGGATCGAGCAATGTGTTGCAACGGTCGCACTGATCTCCCCGGGCCGCTTCGTAGCCACAGACCGGGCATGTCCCCTCTACATACCGGTCGGGGAGGAAGCGCTGTTGTGTTTCCGAATACATCTGCTTCTGTACCTGGGTATAGAGGTAGCCTTTGTTAAGCAGGGCAAGAAAGAAATCCTGGGCAACCCGGTGATGGTTCTCCGTGTCGGTGTGGGTGAACAGGTCGTAGCTGATGCCCAACCGTTGGAACAGTTCCAGGAACCCATGGTGAAAGTGTTCGAACACCTCGCGGGGGTGGCGGCCCTCCTTGTCGGCGACCACGGTGATAGGTGTGCCGTGGGAATCGGAGCCCGAGACCATCAAGACGTGGTCGCCTTTGAGACGGTGATAACGTGCACAGATGTCACCAGGCAGGTGTGAACCGGTGACGTTACCGGTATGAATTTTGGCACTGGCGTAGGGCCAGGCGACTGCTACGAGAATGTATTCGGCCATAGCTCCTCCTTCTTTGCCTGATAATTTTAGCAGATAGTTCTAAAAAGAAAAACCGCCAGCGAGGCTGGCGGTACGAGCCGTGAGGTCGTCAGGCGACCCGTTACGGGCAAGTAGCCTCCCGCCCTACCCGCCACGGCGGATAGGTTGACATCGCCATCAGTATGGGGGGACGGATCGCCACTTTCATCTTAGATAGTCCCTGAGCTGGCGGCTGCGGCAGGGATGGCGCAGGCGGCGCAGTGCTCTGCCTTCAATCTGGCGGATACGCTCCCTGGTCAGCCCGAACTTTTTACCGACTTCCTCGAGGGTGTAGCTGCGACCGCTGCCCAGTCCGAAGCGCAGACGGAGAATGCAGGCCTCACGAGGGTGAAGCGTGGCGAGCATTTCCTCGATTTTCTCCTCGAGCATATACTGGTAGGTACTCTGCGCAGGGGTCGGGGAAGTTTCGTCCTCAATGAAATTGCCCAGCTCGCTGTCCTCCTCTTCACCAACGGGTTGTTCCAGGCTCAGCGGTCTCCAGGAGACCTGCAGCATCCACTGGACTTTGCGTGGCTCTACGTCGAGTTCGTCGGCGAGTTCCTCGGGGGTAGGGCGGCGGCCATATTCCTGCTCCAGATTCTGAGCGGTGTTGTACAGACGGCGGATGCGGTCGGACATATGGACCGGGACACGGATTGTGCGCCCCTGGTCGGCGATGGCCCGCGTGATGGTCTGTCTGATCCACCACGTGGCATAGGTGCTGAAGCGATACCCGCGGCTGTAGTCGAACTTCTCCACCGCCTTCATCAGGCCAAGGTTACCTTCCTGGATCAGGTCCAGAAACGGGACCCCCCGGCCGATGTACTTTTTGGCGATGCTGACAACCAGCCGGGTGTTGGCTTTGATGAGGTGTTCACGGGCAGCCAGTCCCTCTTCAACCTGCCGTTCGAGTTCCTTACGCATTGCAGGGTCAGTACCGTCTTCGCTCAGTTTCTTTTTGGCGTTGCGCCCTGCCTCCAGAGCCTTAGCAAGCCTGACCTCTTCGTCGTTTTTCAGGAGGGGCACACGGGCCATTTCCCTGAGATACAGCCCTACTGCATCGTCGCTGGCGATTCCGCTCAGGTCATAGTCAACTTCCTCGTCATACTCGGGAAATCCCATCGCCGGGGAGAGTTCATCAGCGAGCTCGTCTGTAAGGTCCGCCTTGTCATCGTATATTTCAACCCCTGCGTCATGTAGCAGGATCAGAATTTCCTCCAGTTGCTCCAGACTGTCCTCTGTCTCCGGGAGGAATTCCAATATTTCATCAGTGGTAAGGTATCCCTGAACTTCCGCCCTTTCTAAAAGTTCCCCAACCAGGTCCATAATTTCACTCCCTCAACTTTTGCAGCGGTGCCAGGCGCGGGTCAATCCTGATCTGCTCGCAGGTACATGTTTCGATGTTGAGATTGGCGCCACAATGTGGGCATAGACCTTTGCAGTCAGGGCGGCAAAGGGGTTTCATTGGGATTTCCACCCACGCTTGCTCACGTAGTAAGGGGGCCAGATCAATCCACCCGTCTTCTCCAACCAGGTAGGAAGAAGGGGAGGCTTTTGCCGGTGCCAGTCGAAAGATCTCTTCTAATTCCAGGACTACGGGGAAATCGAAGGGTTCCAGGCAGCGGACACACTCCAGGTGTAGCTGTGATGCTACAGCGCCTTGAATCAGCAAGCCACTTTGTACCCGAATCGCCTGGACGGACCCACGCAGGAAGCTGACTTCCAGGTCCTTCAGGGTTTGATGCCCTGTGTCCAGGTTCAGAGTGAGTGTCTTGCCAAGCCGGGCCTTGATCAGAGCAGAAACGTCAAAACGAATCATACAGGCTCTAGTCGGGTTACCCGCCCTTGTGCCCGAACTGGCGAGGATCAGCAGCTATAGTTGAGGTTATTATAACACAATAAAGCTGCTCAGTCAAGATTTCGTGGCTGGTGATTACCCACATGTCTCCTTTGGTCTTGGGAATGGATGCTTGCTTGAGAATGCCAGGGTAGCAGCAGTGATCAAGACAGCACGGATGCCTGCGAGGAGCACATAAGGGCCATCACGGTCTCCAGAGAGGCCGAGTTTGCCTCCCAGCCGACGCAGCCACAAGACCATC